>Ga0099825_1010136_pt1 | contig 10434 bp, 4 predicted proteins | sample SiratroredBW_FD_76838 | JGI IMG/M metagenome (GOLD analysis project Ga0099825, IMG submission 76838) | Root nodule microbial communities of legume samples collected from California, USA - Siratro red BW | ecosystem: Host-associated > Plants > Roots > Nodule | place: USA: California | collected... | reverse complement strand
CGGCGTTTACGGTGGTTATGGAGTTTGGGTCAGAGTGACGCAGCAGAGACTCCACCCCTTTTGCTATATCCTGGTCGGACACCATTCTCGTTCTTGTTTCTTCACCACCTTCATATACCAACAGAAAAAACGGCTGCTTATACCTTCTCTCTTCTGCTTCTTCTCTCTCTCTTTATAACACCGAAATCACAAAAGTGCCCTTTGTTTGAAAATGGTTTTGCAGTGAGCGGTGTAAATTGAGGGGGTGGTAGTGGTTGAGGGTAGAATGGTAAAGAGCGTAAAAGTTGCAGTGAGAGAGGGTTGCTTGTTTTTGACGTTAAAGATGAATGAAAATGTGGAAACCGTCTCCATCTCTTTAGACTTTGGGAAGGAGGAATAAGGTAAAAGTTAAGCAAGGTGGAATTACGGAAATGCCATTTGTGTAATATGCGTATGCTCCGAAAGAGAATTTGAAAATGGTGTGGTGGGACTTGTACGAGAATCCATGAGTGGTTAGGGATTAGGGGAGTTTGGTCAACTAATTAAGATTTTGAAATAGGTGGGGCTTCATCTACTGCTCAGCTACCATAGTCAACATGGGAATGGATAATTGTTTCAATCCTAGGCAAGCCAACAAACGCAGTGACCCAGTTTAAGCATGTTTCGACATCCCCAAATGTAGACATCGTCCTCTTTATTTTCTGCTATTTAACGTAAGGGAATCCTTAATAACCAGATGTAATGTAAGACACCAGTGTATGATCTTGCAATGGAGATGTCTTAGATAAGATTTAGAACAAAAATCTTTTATAAGTGTTCTTACTTTATGTTTGGGATCACAATAGTTTGATATGTAAGAAAATTTGATATTCTCAGACTATTTTAAATACTTTACTTTATCTCTTTATTTTGATATTTGAAAAGAGATATAAACGCTAGTCATATTTGCGAAAAATATTCTTTTTTTTTATAAAAATAAATCAGTTTACTTTTCATTAAACTTGTCAATATATCTATAATAATAAATATTTAATGTCTTAAATTTATACTTGATCTGAATAAACATATTTATTAAATTTGATCTCATTAAATATGATTTTAAAATTAGCGTCTATTCTTCGTTAAACTTGTCAACATATCTATAATAATACTTGATCTCCATAAACATATTTAGTAGATATCTATAATAATACTTGATCTCAGATAAACATATTTATTAGATTTGATCTCAGGTAAATATGATTTTAAAATTACTCTTCATTAAACTTATCAACATATCCATAATAATAAATGTTTTTAGTGTCTTAAATTTACACTTTATCTGGATAAACATATTTATTAGATTTGATCTTAGTAAACATAATTTTGAAACTAACTGCTCATAGATGGATTGTTCTTAATATATAATACACTTTATATTTAACTTTTCTAATGTTATATGTTGTAAAAGAAAGGAGATTCAAGTGTAAATGTGTAGTATTTATATATAATTCTATCTTTAATTAAAAAAAAATAACAATCACAAATATATTACAACCACTTTGGAATATAAGAAATATAAAAGTGTTGACGATAAAAAAAATACTCCTAAAAATCAAAAAAATATCATATTACAACTTAAATTAAAAAAAAAAAAAAAACATATGGGTTGGGAGACTTAGTAAAATAAATTCTTCCAAATTGTCGAGGTAAGAATAAAAAAACTCAAAAACCAAATAATAAAAAGAAAAAAAAAATTAAGAAGAAGTATATCCAACTACTTTCATATATATTCATTTTGTCTCATAATTAATCAGCCATAAAATCAATTGAGCTGAGTTTTTTCTTAAGATAGTTGAACTAGACTCTGTATAAAATGTTCAACTTAACTTTTTAAATATTACTGGACTTCTTTATTTCACATAAACATTATTTTGCACATGGTTTTAATCCTACTAGGTTTGCTTTCGTTTTCTATCTTTATAAATTTGAAATTATAATATTTAATCCCTATAATATAGAACAAAATTTATTTTAGTTCATATATCCTGAAATTTTAAAATTATAAATTTTGTTGTCCTCGACATTAAATTTATGATTAATAGATATATATTAACATTTATTTTTCGTACCTTGATTTTTTAAAGTATCAAATATTAACATTATTTTAAAGAAATGGATAATTTCGACCTTTATTTAGCAAAACCTTTTAATAGGTTTTACAGGATAATAAAGATCATAATCGACAAAAAGATTAATTATGGAGTGACAATTTTTTTTACTAAATTAAATAAAAACTAACTAATTTTATATTATTAAAAATATATTTAATTTTTTAAAAAGTTTTAGTTTGATTTTTTTTTTAAAACTTGTTTGTAATGTGTCTCTTAAAATAGATTAAGAAAATATTTCTAAATAAGTTAACATTATTATACTATAAATAGATGATACAAAAAGTTAGTGTTGTTATGTTAATTTGTCATCGATTTTGTAAGATTAAGTTGAATTGTTTAGAATGATGAAAAATACAATGAAACTATAATTTAAATTATAAATACTTATATATTAAGTTTTAGTTAGTAAATGTAATCGAATAATTTTACCTTGTAAAAGTAGTATATATGTCACTACTTTGGCAAAATGTGACATTATAGCTTGGGCTAACTACGACATATCATAAAATTAGTTGTAATTGAATAAATGTGTATATTTTATTATCATATTGTTGTGGTGTTTTTGTTTTGGAAACTTTCCATTACAAAAGAGATTGTGTTGAATTATATGGTTTTCTTAAGTCTCGTGGAAAAGTTTATTAATAAACAAAATTATAACCTAAACATAAATTGAATCTAAAATTCATGAAAACCTAATAAATATTTGCAGTACTCCTCACATTAATATATTTATTAAGTCCACCTCACACAGTATATATATGTTGCATAATTGATAAATAATCATTAATCAATATGTTTAATTCATATCTTGATGTTTATATTAATATTTATTTGATGAAGGAACGCCTATTTGAAAATTGCAGTATAAAGTTATGGTTTAATAAAATTAATCAATCAAGTGATAACATACTTTAATTTTTCTAAACTAACCTTGTTGCATTTTTTTGTGTCTTATAAATTATTAGTTCTTATGTTTTGGTTTTATAATTTATTAAGTTAGAAGGATACATATTAAGAATATATACATTAAACTTTTAACATTGATTTAACTTTCGTAAATCCATTTATTTTTATGTGTTTTTATAATCAATTTAGCTCATGTTAAATTTTAGAAATATGTATATAATAACATTTTTGGTTTGAAAAAAAAAATGTTATTTACAGGAGAAGACACTTAAAACAAAGTTTGATTATTAAATATTATATTTTACGTTATTATACCTTACAATTGATTATTAAAAAACATTATAATGAAGTTCATTCTCTACATGATATTTATATTAACTGGTATAAAATATTTAAAATAATCAATTGAAAATGTTTTTATTCTAGAAATAAAGATTCTTACACTATAACCTTTGAACATGGAAGAAGATTTATAAAGAATATACTTGAAAAAAGGTAAGTCGTTAATTCCTGAATTAATTCATCTCGTCATTTTTTTGCATTATTTTAGGTCTAATTTAATTCAGGAATTTTATGTTCCTGAACTAATTCATCTCGTCATTTTTCTGCATTATTTTAGGTATAATTTAATCCAGTAATTTTATATTCTTTTTTTTATATATACAATAGTTGAAAACACACGTATATAAAGCACCTTTGTATATAAAAGTTTGAATATCAGAACACAAATCAAATAAATTTTAAAAAGTAGTGCAATAAAACAAAATTTATAAAAAATAATAAAAAGTAAAGTTTTTCAAAAAAAGTTTAATAAATAAATTTTAAAAATAGTGTGCAAAGATTGTAAACCACGTTAAAAAGATTATTAAAATAATAATATTATATTATATAAGAGAAAGGAAAAGATGAGAGTGGTTTGTCAAACTTGCACAACACTCCACCTTGAAAAAAACTATTAATAATATAATATCTAAGAAACTTTATAGATATTTCTATCTTGTTTATTCTTTTTCAAACTTTTTCATCTCTCTGTCATTTTCTTTACCATATTTTTCTATTATATATATTTTTTTTCTTTTTCTCCTACGTCTTTTTTTGTTTTCTACCATATTTATCTTCTTCTTTTTTTCCTTATACGTTATTCCATATTATTACTTATATAATCTTTTTATGTGTTTGACTATTAAAGGGCAAGAGAAGGATGTGATTAAACTCTTTAATTTATTATAGTCATATATAGGTTGTCCTTTTTATTCAATATATTTCTTATGTTTTTTTATATTCCTACGTTTTAACCCATTTATGATCACATATTCATAATATTTATTAATCTACATTTATATTATTTAATTTGTTTTTAATTATACGTATTTATCTTTCTTAATTTATATTTAGACAATTATTTATCCTTTTTATTAATTTGTATTAATATTATTTGATTTATTTTTAGTTGTATATTAATTTTTTTATCAATTAATATTTATGTCATTTAGTTTTTTCAGTTATATATTGATTTTATTTAATAATTTGTATTTATGTTATCTTCTTTATTAATAACATGGGAACAATATTCATAAAAAAACCCATATTTTCATGGAGAGAATATTACATTTTAGATACGAAGGACTGAAAAAAAAAAAATCTTAAAAATTGGGGTTACTTAAATTAAAGAAAAAAAAATGTAAGGTGAAGGAAAATGAGTCAAAATTTATTTAATGATTTGGTTGAGATAACGATTTTTTTAAAAAAAATTATAAAATAACAAATTATCCTTATTATTATTTTTATTATTATTACCTTTTTTATTATTGATAGTTTTTATTACAATTATTATAATTTTAATATTTTATTAATTTATTATGTTAATACAACATATCACGTTATTTTATGATACAAATTAAATTAAAATCTAAATATTTGTAATATAAATTAAAGAATAAATGTGTAATTTTAAAAGTTTTGAGAATAACTTTCTTACATGTAGGAGCCCTTGTTGAAGCAGATAGAACAATAAAAGATAAAGATAATTGAAGTTAATAAAATGAAATAATTGACAGAGTGAAGAGAAGAGAAGAGAAGGGTTGAGCTTGAAAGAGGAGGGCATGGCGGAGATTCTAAACCTAGGAGGCCCCCCAAGCTTAGGTACGAGGAAACACTCATGTCGTTCGCATTCCCATGTCATTAAGCATCACTCCATCACCCAAAGCTGGTCTTCGTTGCAGCAGAGCCTCAAGTGCAAAGGCAGATTCCTGTGCCTTTTCTCCGATAACAGAAAAGAGGTATTTCTCTCAATTTCTGTTTCTTCACCATTTCTTATTCGTCTTCTCATTTTATGTCCTTTTTTGAATTCTCATTTGTCTGTCTTAACATACTTATTCTGTCTGCAATGTACATATTCTGTTTGCAAAAAACCTTTGATTTCAATGCTTGTCTCGGGTTTATAGTTAATCTTTATCATTAATATCTCTATATCATCCACACCAACAAATTACATTTAGGGGTAATCTTTGACTTAATTGCACTTTGGTTGCACTCCTCTCTCAATTCACGAATTTTGTTACCTATTTTTTTTCCCATGAATTTGATGCCTCCACTATTTTAATTGTTCAATTTTGGTTTATTCGATAACTTATTCTAATATTTAACAAAAATGTTGACATGACACTCTAACACACTGCCTCATCACACATCCATGACATGACACTCTGTTGCAATGCTAAGCTTGCATGTCTGTTAGATGTTCGTTGCTAAATATGGATACAAATTACAGAATTAAAATAGTGGGGGATCAAAAGTTTGCCAAAATTAAACATGAAGTGATGAAATTCGCAAAATTGAAGAAGTGGGGGAACTAAAAGTGCAATTAAGTCAATAATCTTTTTTATGTCCCTCGTAAGCACATTCCATTCCCAATTAAACTTGTAAGAACTTAAGAGTGAACTCCGAAGTAAACCCATCCCTGTAGGAAAATCCTTCTAATATGTCTTTTTAGGAGGAAGTAAAGCATGGATAACGATACATTTCTTTACAAGTCACCTGAATTCCTTTCTTCTCGAAAGCCTTCTGTGCTTTTATTCACAGTTCTCAGTTACCCATGAGAAAAGGTCACTATGTAAGTCATTGCTAGCACCAGTAAAATGTGAAACTAGAGAAGTGATCTCCAACCATCTAAACCCAATCTTTGTTCTCTTATCTTTATCAGTAAACAGGCTAAAAATGTGAAACAGGATTTCAGTGGTGCCCAACATCCACTTGCCATCACAAGCAACTTTAATACGGATTGGCAACCCAAGTCACACAAGAGTTAATCTTAGCTGGCCTTGTTCCGAGTAGAACATCATCTTCTCAAACATGGGCCCTGTTTTGGTGCGACCAGTTTCAGTGATTGCAAAGCATTTGACAAAACCAGTTTTCTTCTATGGCTCATCTCCAATTGATAAAGCCTATTAGCCAAACCCAACAAAGTGGATTTTGAAGAATCGAACAATGATCCCTTTTGTGTCATTGCTATTCAGCAAGCTCCATCTGGTCTCAATGTTAATTTGGTGAAGCTTAAAAATGTGGTGTTTCTCATTTTCTATGGATGGTTTGGTGAACATACCCATTATTAGTTAATGGCTGAAGTCAGGTATTGGTCAAAGTTGTATGTGAGTAAGTAGTTAACCCAAGGCATGATATAAAAAAACCAAAAAGTTGTAGGTGCAGCTGGCTCTAGAGGATGAATCATCTCTACCAATGCAAAAGAAGATAGACAATGTATGAGATTCTCTGGTAGTGAGAGTGTGCAATCATAGTGGGCACTCTAGTTAGTAGAGTGATACACAATTCAGAGTGAGTTACAAATTTGCAATTATATTTGATATAGCGAACTAGTTTTGAGATGGTGTCATGGATATAGGCAAGAGGTGCCAAACCACGTCAGTTATTCTGGGTGATTTCATTGGTGTTTGTTATTTTCCCAACATCAATTTGAGTATTGAATAATAATTGAGCATTGAACCCAACCATGATGAGTACTGGTGGTCTGAGTGTGCCAAGGTTTTGAAAACTTAAATCCATGTTGAAGTCCTTGCCTTCAAGCATTTTGATATCTGCATTGTCAAGCTTCTTTCTACCTTTTTCAGTGTTTTTAAGTCCTCCAACCTTGGTCTAGTCAATGCTCTAAAAAATTATCAAGCCTTGCCCACTTAACCTCTAGGTTCCTCATTTTTTCTTCATCTGAATCAGCTGTCTTCACTTTCTTTGCTGTGAACTTTTTTGCTCTGTTCTTGCTCAAGTGAAGTATCACTTCTTGGCTCCTAACCAAGATAGACACTTCTTCAAACTGTATGTCTGCGGATATTGGATCTTCAACCACAGTCTCAGCCTTTCTCCTGTCATCTTCAGCTGCGGAATCATTGTTCTCTACACGAGATATTTGATAATATGTCAGAATTTGGTTGGGGGTGCAAATGATCCTCGTTGTTGAGGTCAAATATAAGAATGATTTACATGTATTTATAAAATACAATGGAAGTTAAACTATAAGAGAATGATGATGCAGTTACAACTAATTGACTTGAGCTTATGCGAGTTAGTTTCTATTACTTGTCACGTGACTATTAGATGTCAAGGTGGTCCCATAATGAAATGCTGTTTTTCTATTCGTTTTCCTTTTGGGTAACATTTGGAAGATGCCTTAATTAACATAAGTTGTTTTATTTGTTATATTGTGCAGGTACAATTTTCATGAAAAGTATAAAAATTGAATCATACTCTCTTGTTTGTGAAAGAAAATTATATTCTCACTATGAGTATATATTGAGATAATAATAAAATTTTGACCTCATGATTGATTATCCATGGAAATAGTTTATCACTAAAATGAGTAAAATCTATTTTGAATCTTGAGATGATGAACTATGTTTAGTCCTTTATGCCTCACAAAACTGGTACGAGGAGGAATACAAAAACTGAAAGGGAATTTGGATTGCAGGAGCAAGCTAGAAAAGCATTAGAAGGTGCATTAAGTGGCAAGAAAAATGAATTTGACAAGTGGGATAAGGAAATTAAAAGAAGAGAAGAGCTGGGAGGTGGGGGTGATTCCAGTGGAGGTGGTTGGTTTGGGTGGGGTAGACGGTTTGGCTGGTCCAACGATGATAATTTTTGGCAAGAAGCAAAACAAGCTGGTCTTACTATACTTGCTCTCGTTCTAGTAGTAAGAAGTTTCCTCATTCCAGTCTTAACTCACTTTCTGATTTTCAGAATTCATAATTTATGATAAGTACCAACGTACTCTACAATAAAAATTCTATTTTTCCTTCTCTGTTTTTCAGTATCTCCTAGTTGCAAAAGGTGATTTGTTCCTGGCTATCATTCTCAATCCATTGCTATATACACTTCGGGGAGTGAGAAATGGACTTAGTTTCATAACATCTAAAGTCTTGAAAAATTCTTCTACCAGCAATCAGGCTGATTTTAATGGACTTTCAAAGAAGAAATCTTATCAGCAAACTTCTGCCAAGGAGAATGTTCTGAGAAAATGGGGTAGTGACTAATGAGTCACTCATCCTTTGAAGGTTTGGTATTACCCCCTTCATGCATAATGTTATTTATTACCCCTCTTAATACGTTCAACATCACGTTTGCTCCATGCAAATATTAGTGCAGCGATTTTTGTTGTAACTCGAAGTTTGTTTATTTCATTGGCACCTAAACAACGGTTAAATTTTGTTTTCCTCCTTCATTATCATCCTGAGAAGTTAGTTAGGATTGAAAGTGTGGTTACTTTTAAATTTTATTAGCAGCTGCTGGTTGATTAGTTTCGTATTGTATCAAATTTTATAAAAGCATGTCATGAAAGTTTAAGATCAAGTAAGAAAACAGATTTCCCGTTGCCTCGAATTTACTGTTCAAACACCTGAAAAATGGTCCCCAAAAGATGCCTGGTGCATCTTCAGTTCTCTGTAAACCTGTATTTTTATGATTATTATTGTTTTTCTTGATTATTTGGAATACAGGTCATTTAATCACAAATAAAATTTTCAGTATGAACTGTCATTGAATCATTTGCTTATTTCATTTCCATATGAGCTGTATCTCATAATATCATAATACAAGCACTTAAGATCACCTTCTGCCTGTGGTTAATTTCTGCCTCTATCAGCCACTAGAGGCTTCATGATAACAGGGATATCCTAAGTTAGGCATTGACACTCTGGACATCCCAGATCTTGAAAACCGGATTGTAGGTAATGAATTATTTTTTCCAAAGTTTAATTTAATAGAAGGTAAAATCACATGAATAGTTTTATACTATCTTTTAAGACTGTTGATGCAAGAATTGATTGTCTGCATCATAGTATCTATGCTTCCTTTGATAATTTTATCTCGTGTACAATACTTTTTATATGAGCAAAATAAACTAATTTAACACTTACTAAGAATGGTAATTAGCTCCATTTGATATTCTTGATTTCATATCATATAAGAGTATAGTTTCTAACTTATCCTTGATCATATATGTATTAGATATTATTCCTATAATTGAATAGAAAGTTATTTTTGAAATAGCAATATTAAATTCTGAGAACTGAAATTGACTCCAGGGGGAGAACTGCATACCTACATAATGTATTTAGGCATGTAAATATGCCGGCTGATCATGAAGTTTTGAAACCACCTCTCTCCAATCTCTGACAAGTTAGACTGTAGGAAGACTTTTCATTGTTATTACCAACCTGATTAGCAAATAGAATATTTTTAGTTGAGTTCTTTTTTTTTATCAGACATATTTTATTTATCCAAAAAAATCTTCATAGATTATTGTGTAAGGTTGCATTAAATACTCTACTTAAATATTAAATCAACTGATGAAATTGTAGTTGATTTGGTGACAATTTTCAATTGATGATTTTTTAATTGACAATTTTTGTAGAGCCAAATGTAGATAATTTCAACCTCAATTTTGAATTAAACTTACAGAAAGAAAATTTCTGAACCAATTGCAACCACCTAATTCTAATCATCAGCACGATGATACCCATTCTGGTGAGATCTTGTGTTTTCTAAGGAATCAGAACAATTGTAAGTTACAGTGCATTTGAATGTGCGTCCCAGAAGTAATAATACATGCAAGCAAAACTGTTACTATGTTTTCTTTCTCCCCTTAATAGGGTGCATGAATTTGTGTGAGAGAAGATTATGAATGAACTTTTTTTTCACAATCTTATCTCGATTGATGTGAGGAGCTTGAATACTCCATGTTTCCAAACTTCAATAAATAAATCTGTTTCAAAAATAATTATGGAAAATTTTTGTTCCTTTGAATAGTTGTCAATACATTGTTTAATTCATGTCTTCAGCTAAATGTGAGACTGCACGCAATCATATGCAATAATGGGAATATCTTGCCCAT
>Ga0099825_1010134_pt1 | contig 10434 bp, 7 predicted proteins | sample SiratroredBW_FD_76838 | JGI IMG/M metagenome (GOLD analysis project Ga0099825, IMG submission 76838) | Root nodule microbial communities of legume samples collected from California, USA - Siratro red BW | ecosystem: Host-associated > Plants > Roots > Nodule | place: USA: California | collected... | reverse complement strand
TTTATTTGTGTATATTTATTTTATAAAAAATATATATTTTTTTTATATATATAAATAAAATATATAAAATAAATTTTTTTTTTTTTTTTTTATATATATATATATATATATATATATATATATATATATATATATATTATCAATAGTGATATTCATCATTTATAATTTTGTTCTATTTTCCATAAAGTGATTAACTTTTATTTATTTTTTAAATATGTATACATGATTTGCTTTGACACTTATTGTTTACTTTTAATATTACAAAAGTAGTTTTAAACGAGCATAATATAATTTATCTTTTAATACATGGCTATCTTTATTACAAAAACATCTATAATATAAAATGTAGCATAAAAAAATTTATTCATAATATATATTAATTATATTTTGTTATTATTATCTTTTACGTATAAAATAAAATAAAATCTGTTATATTCACAATCACCTTATTTAAATAATATTTGTTAAAAAAGTAATACAGATATAAGATTTTTTTTTATGTATATTGATAATTCCATTCATGATATATGGTAAGACTGCGAAGATTTTACAAAATCATAGCGTTTCGTAATATAGATTATAAATTTAACTCTTTAAACAAATATAATATATATACATATACTCATTATTAATGTTAAAGTTGCTCTATAATTAAGTTTTTATTTTAATTAAAACTTATTATAGTTTCAATGAAATATACACTGATAACTTAATTGGAATTTGTTAAAAAAAATAAACAATTATTGTAACGTTGAAAATACACAAACTTTACATTAATTTTAAATTGAGTAGTGGTATTCACTCTAGTGTAACTGCCACAATGACATTTTACAATTTAACGTCATTTAAAAAGTATCTATTGTAAGTAAAAATAGGATGTAAGAATTTTATAAATAAACGAAAAGATATTAGATTAGTTGTTATATGTAATTGATATAGAAAATAATTCAGAAAAAAATTTAAATAATTTTTGAAAAAAAATAAACAAGATATTTATTATATTGGAATTGTTGTTGTAATAAATGTAATAAAGTGACTTTTATATTGATGATGAATTTTAACTAATATAGGAAATGACATTGTATGTTCGTGAATTTATTACATTGATATTTTAAAAATTGATATAATATATATGTTTTTTAATTTAGTATTTTCAATTATCTTTTGTAATTTTAGATTTTCAATGATTTCTTAAAAAATTTTAGATTCAATTTTTTTTTTTAAATTTCATATTTATTTTAATTTTTTTAGCTGTTTTTTTTATTTTATATATTTATACCTGTCAAAAATTATGAAGATTTATATGATATTTTTTAATATAGATTAAAAATTTATCAATCCACGATATTTTTTTAAAATAAATATATTATATCGATAATAAAAAAATATAATAAAAAAAAATATTATATCGGTTAACCAATATAATATATCTTAAAGTACAAATAAGATAATAAATTAGTTGAGTGACTCCAGTTAATATAATATTTATTCCTAAAAGTTCTTATCAATTTTAGAACTAACATAAAATATCTCAGAAAACGGATACAAAATATATTTTCTTCTATTAGTATTATTGGAAGAATGATTTTAAAAAATTAATCATAATCCATATATTTTCACAATTTTATTCCATAATCTTCCGATTTTGTTTAATTACGATTATGCAGAAGATTTAGATAGGATGATAATATGTAAATCCTAAAATCTTATCATTTTAAAATTAAAATCTCAATTTTTAATTAATTAATCCATTATATATTAAAACCAGGTTTCACGTTTTACAAGAGCAATATATTCTGACTTAAAAGAATCGAACCCAAATGTTCCAATTTTTTGACGGTGCAGCTGCTGCAAGGTAATGAGAAAAACGGCACTCGCGCCACGTGTACGCCACTTGTACAATCGGTGTCGTCTACACCGTATTTTTTCCTCTCTCTTTTCAGTTTCTCGTTCGTTCATATATCATATCGTATCCCATTCTCTTCCCTTTTTCTGCTTTCTCTCTCAACACACAGCACCAAATAAAACACATCACCACCAACTTCGCAGTGCTCTTCGATGGCGAAGAAGCGAAAGTCGGTGGCCACGCGCCTCGACGAAGTGGATCGCACCATGTACTCAACTTTCTGCAGCACCGCCAACTCCCTCTCTCATCTCTACACGCACGCCATGAATCAACAGAAACTCTCCTTCCAGGCCGGTGAACGACACGCTCTCGTAGGACCCCTCCTCTCCTACTCCGACGTTTCCTGTTTTTTCCCCTAATTTTATTTATTTTTCGTTCACGATTAAATTGGATTTGTGCACGCCCGCACCTTGTACGAAAGCTGCCTCCTTTTGGTTTAATTAATGTTTACCGTGTTAGGGTTACTACGAACGATTTCAGATTTTGATTTGATTCGTGGTTTCTGTCTGAATTTGTTCGAGCACTGCTCCGATTCCCAAATTGCTTGTTGTTCGGAGGAATAGAGATTGCTGTTTGGTGTGTTTGGATTTTGGATGCGTTGACGGGAATTTGGTTGTTTCGTTTCTTGTGTGATTAATGTTGCTTCTGTTTCGTCTTGACAGGAGAAATTGTACCAGTGGATTCTCAGGCAGCAGCAAGAAGGGTCTAGGGTGACCACGATTGATATTGTTACCCATTTGCAGGTATTATTTTTATGTCTATGCCATGTTTTCTGATGTTTTTTGCTTTTGTCTGTGTTGTGCTTGCCTTTTGTGTTATTTATTTCCACCATCCAACAGGTTTTAAGGATATTTCGTGTACTTTATTTGTTCATATAGCTTATGGATCCCTTGTCAAATTGCCTTTGATGTGAAATTGCTATACGCTTCATGTATGGATTCACATTCAGCTATTGACGGATTGACTTGATATTAGGTATATTATGTTCACATGTTTAGTTCTACATTCAAGAATTGATTCTTGCTCCCGAGGTTATGGACGGCAGAGTATGGCGAAAGGCCAACATTCCACCATGTAAACACACCATTGCTGCCTATGGCCTTCCCCTGTGGTGGAGGGGTTTATGCCACATTATGCTTTAACTTTTATTTAACAACATTGTTTGCTCCAACATTGTTCTTGAGTTCTTGTAACTTCTTAAGTGGCTATTGCATTTTACTTAGACCAAAAAATCCAAAATAGTTCACTTTAATTCTAAATTAATTTTGTAAAGCTAATTTCATTTAAGTTAATTTGCAAATGTTCAACTTAAAACTTTTTTATGGGACATGATCCCTAAACCCTTGGTTTTAGAATCTTAAAGCGCTTTTGATACTGGTCTCCAAGTAGAAATAGAGTTTTACCTCAATAATCTATGGTAATCTTTAATGCAAAATTTTGTTACAATAATTACTGGCTTTAATCTAGTTATGATTGGAAAATAACATACAAACACTTAGAAACTGCATCTTACAAGGACAATGGACTCATGGATGTATCAGAAAACTTTCTTACTGATGATTTTTCTGGACAAGGAATACAATGGCTGTCTGCTCTTTATACTGTCTCAATGTTTTGTTCGTGTAAGAGTTAGTCTTTTGATGTGTCAATCAGATCTTGCTTGTTGGATTACAGCCAGAGCGTGAAAAATAAATTCTTTTTCTTTTTAGGTTCACTTGAACTGGAATTTCCTTCATGTATCTTACAATGGTGTTATTTCAGGATATCCATCAAAATAAATAAATCCATTTTTGATTTATCTTAATAACTGAATATAGACTTAAGGATGTGCTATGCGTGTGCTTGTAGAATGAGCTTGAATATGGGGGAGAGGAGGCACCAGTGTCCCCAAGGCAGCCAATGCATCAACAGAACTCCCAGACTGCAATGCACACTAACCTTGGTGCGAACATACCCTCTAATGCATTTGGAGCAACTGTGGCAGGGCAGGGAATACGAGCTGGGCAACCTGATCAACAAGCAAAGAACTCAGTGTTCTCAAATGCACTCTCTAGCCCTATTCGGCGGAGCCTTCAACCATATCATCTGGCTCAGGGGAGCTTTCCTTCAGGTAATATCATGTCATCAGGAAATGGAAATGGAACCCGGAACAGTGAGATGACTTATCCTAATGGCCAGAACAGGGACTCAAATTCTTCCAACTCCAGTGATTGCATGGACATGCATTCAGATAGTCCTGGTAATGATTTTTCATACTAGTGCTGTCATAGTTAGAATAGGGAGCGAAAAAAAGAGGTCATTTATGAAATCGATGGTCATAAATGTGTGGTGAAAAGTGTCAAATTTATTGTGGATAGACTTCAATTTATTTGTGTAGCTTTGTCGTCCAGGTTGGAGCTTGAACATCAGCTTACATGTTAAAACAGATCGTCTTGAAAAATGTTGGTCATTTCCCAAGCAATATATAGTCATACCAGTGTGTGATGTTTGCATGAGATTAGTTTATTGATATATGTATGTATAATGATTGTTTTAGCTAAATTATACTTGAAGATCTTGTAGGGTTCGTTTGTTGCTTATTATAAATTAGATATAAAAATAAGATAATATCATGATGGGATAAAATAATGTTGGTGCACCACTGATAAAAACTAGATAATAACAAATTGCGGTAATTTTGATGGTAGTGATGGTGACCGTACCACGAACCATAGGAACAAGATGGTAAATGGTAATCAAGAAAAAATGAGAGTGGTATTAACAATGATGACGAAGATATTTATACTAACATAATAATATAAAAGTAATGAAGATAATAGTGGTTATGATGAAAATGTCTTCGAAATAATGTTATGATGAAAGTGATGATGATGATGATGATGATAGAAAATGGTATAGTATGGAATGATATGGTTGAGATGGAAGAGAAAGTGATGACGATCATCACGATAATTAAAGATAATTATATTTTGTCAACTTATCAAATGATTTATTTTGTAAAACAATCATTATATATATATATATATATATATATATATATATTACATTTTGGTGATCAAATGGGGTTTGTAAGCTAACCAATCATGATTAAAAGATAAGATTAAGTTTAATTTTTTAGAGGTTAGAAGATGAGCTATAGATATGTCTCTTGTAGATTTTTTCTTAAAGTTTTTAAAAATGAAAAATAGGTAAGGTAATATGTTATTTTTAAGAATACACATTTATTATACTTTGATATTATTAAGTTTTTTTTTTTTTTCCTTCAAAAAAGTTTAGATTTAAGAGTAAAACAGAAAATAATTACACCAATCTATGGGTTTGAATTACCAGTGCTATCAACATTCAAAAAAATGTATGCATATTTTATTTACGTATTTAACCGTTCAAATTTAGGTGAAAATAATTTATAATGCGATGATTAATTTGAAATTAACATTGTAATTTCAAATCAATGATAATTTTACATATATAAAATTTCGAGAGGCTATCAATCTATTGCATAATTTGAAATTAAGATCCTACTTTTCATATTAAGATACATTTCCACTAAATCCATACGGTTATTTCATCAAATCAAGTTTATACTAGTCGCAAAACAAAAAAAAAACCGCAAATTGATCTTAACTATTATAATTAATAAAATCAATTGTTAACGTTTAACTAGTCTTTCGACTTATACGTTTATGAACAAATCTTAATATTTTTTTTTATCCATTCAAATATAAATAAAATATTTATTATATAATAAATTATATAGTATGCACCAAACTCACTCCACTAATTTCTTTTTACACCACTTTCTAATAATAAATTTATTTATCATGTAATTGCATCCAAATTAACATATTTACTAACCACAAACTTCAAGTATTTCCTTTACATTAATTATGTTCGGAATTTGAACTAATAACATTAAATATATGATCTATTAGTATTCGAAATCCTAAAATATTTTCAACCATATTAGTTACATTCAAAATGCGCAAACCATAATTTTACTTATGAATAAATACTACATTAGTCACTGTGTAACTCTAATAACTTTCAACATCTTTTTTTTATGCAAATTGTTGTATTCTTTTTACATGACAACAAACCATATTGTTACACATATTTCTTTCAATCACAATACATATATATTATACTTATCATATAGTGACTACATTTTTCTTATACACGTTTCTTATTCACTGAATTTCGTTCGATACTCAAATAATTATATATATATTCATAACTGTTTTCGATTTATTATAATAGTATGCGTAACTTTAGAGTATGTTACCGATAATAAGTTTCCGTAGCTACTACTTCCATATTAAGAAATTTATGATTTAAGTATTATATTTACAAAAAAGTCTATATAATAAATTTGAACTTATGAATAAATACTCATTTGGTGATTATATAACTACAATAACTTTTAAAGTCTTTTTTATATAAATTACTATATTCTTCATACCTCAACAAATTTTATTGTTAGTAATGTATATATCCTAATCAAATTAATATAAAAAAAAAGTAAACAACAAAATTAATGTCTGTGCTTACTCAGAGTTCTCGGGGTAGTTTATTTATAAAAGATAACTTAGTTGGGGGCGTTTTGTTCCAAAAAAGCAACTTAAATCCTGAATCAAGTTCAACCAGGTCACCATATACTTGAGAGAGAAAACAAAAAAGAGAATGAGTAAAGAGGGCAATAGATCTTAACATCATATAAAAATATATAAGAAAGGTGTTGTTGGTTTTCAATCTGATGTCAGTGGAATGTGAAATAATAAGGTAAAAATAGTTCAATGGTCATTATGTAGATTGCCAAATTCACATAAATAAATTGTATGTTCCTTCTTGATTCTTTGTTAGATAATGTCTTGATCTAGCAATTGTTAGGTTGTGTGGCAAATTTCTTCTCCTTATTTTGTCTTTTCCAATCTTTGATCTTTCCCTAAGATAAATGAAAATTTTCTGAAGCAATGTAGAACCCTGCTATAGCCATTTATAGAGTTTTCTTCTTACTACCCTTTTCTTCTTTTATGACTTGAAATGAATTCATCATCATCATCATCATCATCACTCTCATCAACAATTCTTTTCTTAGCTTTTATATCACCGTTCTTGGATGCCTGTTGTTGCTTCTGTGAAGTTTCAGTTTTAGTTCCTGATGGGTTAACCGGTGTTGCTGCCCTTAGCTCCTTTTGTTTCCTTTGCTTCTTCTCAAATGCTCTCTTAGCACTTTCTGGAGACAGCAACCCATGTTCCATTAACCTGCACATTCAATATATGCCTTAGTTTGCAATTTCTGAGAAGTTTTACTCTACATATTGAAATAAATTTATGACACTCTCATAGAATTTCCCTCAATTTAACTTGTGAACTTGTACAATTCTAAGAGTTTATTAGTTAACTCTCAAAAGTTTGACAACCTTGATCAAATGGAATGAGCCAAATCCAATTGTTAATCCTAATGTACAAATTTATTCATTTTCCTCGTGAGTCATGACTAATTTACTAAAAGTGGGCTTTATACTTGTATAGAGCATGGTTACTCAATCTATATAAAATGAAAGAAAAAGAAATAAATAAATAAATTGAGGGTGAAAATTTTGGAGAAGCAGAGTATAAAGAAAAGGAAATGTATTGGAAAAATCATGGAAATATTCTTCCAACAAAATGCTTTGCAGTAACCAACAACAGAAGCTGCAAATTCCAAGATGCCAAATTCCTACAAATTCCAAGAGCCAAATCCAATTGTTACTTCTAGGCATGGTCTACCTGAAAACTGTTCCTGTCTGGATTGACACATTTACCAAGATGCCAAATTCCTATAATGTCATCAGCAATGCTCCTTCATGGGAATGAAAATGTAAGGTAAACAACTGCAAGATTGAAAGAACACTCACCAAAATTCAGCCATTTCACTTGTGGGAATTTGTTTTGACAATGATTCGTAGAAAACCCTCAGTGGTTCTTTCTGTCAACAAAGCCAATAACAAATAAAAAAAACGAGCTAGAGTTGATAACAGTATTTGGATATTAGTTTTGTAATTCTAGGAATTCAATGCTGGGTTCAAACCTGTTCTGGAGGATCATGTTTCTGCCCGAGCAGAATGTACACTTTTTTCTCTCTCACCCTTATCTTTTTTATTGGCTCTGAAGACGATGAAGTCGATTTGGATTTAACCTTCAAACATTTTCGAGAAGAATTGCAACTTAGACACACAATCATGTAATCAAAATGAACGCAGTCGAGATATTAAATATATGGTTCATGGGACCAAAATTTTGTTCAAATTTGGAGAAAACATAAAACAGATTCATATTGCAAATGTGTGCAAGGAAAATCAAATGCAAAACAAATGCAAGTTCTTGTATTATTTGAAAAATCCACAAAATTCTTAACCAACTTTCTCAATTGAGCACAGCACCTTAATTTCAAGTGATGAAAACCCACTTAACATATTCAGAATTTCACACATATGGAAAGCATTTATCAATCTAATGCAACATGACACGTACCCAAAATCGTTCTTAAACCATAAAACAGCTTAAAAGCTCCAATTTTCAAATTCTCAATGTTGAAGAGTGATTGGTACCTCAGATTTTGTTGAGGCAGATTCTACTTTCTTCTTGGCGCCTGAAGAATCAATTTTTCCCTTGGAAGAACCATCTGGGGCACTCGATTTGAGCTTCGTAGTGCTGTTTTTGGTTTCAGTGGCCATAAACAATTATCTAAATTTGGATTAGATCTGATTTACGCTTCCTATGTCGTGGTTACCCTTCTCAATTTCATTCACAGTTACACCTTTTCATCGCCATTTTGTCTTTCTTGGTGAATTGAATATCTCTCCTCTTCTCTTTTTCTTGTCTTGGAAGATAGGATGAAGATAAAAAACCGTTCAGATTGTTTGTTTAACTGTCAGGTACCTACTGAGGGATAAGTCACGTCGCTAACGTAAACCTCAAAGTAAGTGATTGTACCCCTGGTTGAAAAGACGATTACACCCTTTCTATAGGAGATTGGGACATATGTGAATGAGGATTTGGATATCAAAGTCCCAACATGGTAAAAGGAACATTTTAATAATTTCAAATATTTGTTTAATTTTTATTTTTCTTTTTCTCTTTTGTTGATCCAGATTTTTTAAATTAGGGTGAAGATCGATAAGTCACCCAAAATATAATTGCACAAAGCCAAATTAACAAAGGTCACACCTCAATCTATAAATATTGTTTTATAGTAGAAAACACTTTCGGCTCTAGTGGGTTGTTTTTTTTACTAATACCACACATAGTCAAAAATCATACTAAATCTAAATTATTGTTTTCTAATAGAAGCAACTCTTGACAGTGAGAAGTTAAGTAAACAAAATGAGACAAGATGAGATGAAATGGATCAAAACTTTTTTTTAAAAGGTATATTGCAAATTTAAATTTTCAGTTTATAATATGTGATATTTTAAAAGACTTAATGCTTTTAAATAATTAAAATATTATTTATTATCATTGCTAGTTTATTTTATAAAATTTATTTCTTCAATACATATAAAATTTAATGCTAAAATAAGATTTAGACCATATTATGAATATACTTTGTATTTTTTAATGAGTTTTATAAAATTTTAAAATTTTAAAAAAATCACTTGACTGTCTATCAACTTACCTTTTGATGGAGAGCCAAATTTAATCATTTAATAAACATTTGGTGCCTAGGCAATTTTATCTACAGGTTGAGGAAGTAAATTTGGGTATGCACTGTCTGAAAAACAAATAAAGAATAGTTAATTTTTATTTTCTTTTGAGAAAAAATGTATTTCACAATAAAGCTTTGATATCAAAATTTTCCAAAAAAAAATGGATAATATTTTTAGAGAATACAAAAATTTTACATGCAGATACATTGATGATGTTTTAGTATTTTCAAAAACAAAAGAAGAACACTATCTTCATCTAAAACAAATCCTGCATGTATTTGAAAAATACGGATTAATTATCTCAAAATCAAAGATAGAAGTCTGTAAAAATCATATATCATTCCTAGGTGCTGAAATAGGAAATAGAAAAATAAAGCTCCAACCTCACATAGCGCAAAAAATAATTAATTTTCCTGACAAAATGGAAGATATAAAGACCTTAAGATCCTTTTTGGGATTATTAAATTATGCAAGAGGATATATAAAAGATTTAGGAAAATATACGTCCCCTCTGTGTAACAAAACTTTTTTAACCGGACAAAGAAAATTTAACTCTGAGGATATTAAATTGGTTAAGGAAATTAAAGAAAAGGTGAAAAACCTTCCAGAATTATCCCTACCACTAGACTCGGACTACTTAGTCATAGAATGTGATGGGTGCGAATTAGGATGGGGAGTTATCCTAAAGAAAAAGAAAAACAAATATGCAAATACAGCAGAAGAAGTTTGCAGGTATGCCTCAGGAAAATACCACATAAATCCACAGGTTTACTCCACATCAACAGACTATGAAGTAAATGCTGTAATAAACTCTATAAAAAGTTTCGAATTATTTATTAT
>Ga0099825_1010133_pt1 | contig 10434 bp, 4 predicted proteins | sample SiratroredBW_FD_76838 | JGI IMG/M metagenome (GOLD analysis project Ga0099825, IMG submission 76838) | Root nodule microbial communities of legume samples collected from California, USA - Siratro red BW | ecosystem: Host-associated > Plants > Roots > Nodule | place: USA: California | collected... | reverse complement strand
TTTTTTATTTAAAATATAAATTTTATATAATTTTTAAATAATAATATAAATAAAAAAAAAAAAACAATTTGTTTTCATAAAAAAATTTTTTTAAAAAAAAAAAAAAAAAAAAAAAAAAAAAACAAATATTTTTCACCAAAAACTAAACAAAAAAAAAAAAAAAAAAAAGTTATCAATAACAGAACTTTGAATTCTCATGCAAGAAAAAGCAAGAAAAATGACCTGTGCCTCCCATGTAACTCATAACCAGTCCCATGATGTGTTTGTGTTCTGAGAATGATTATGAGTTTATGAGCACAAAAGCTTATCATAAGAGCAATATATATGACAAGATACAACGTGACTAAAGGAAATGAGTATCTATGTTTGTTTGGTGAAAGTAAGGTATTTTTTGTATTATTTTTCTTTTCTTATTTCTTTGTTAGATTCTTGCCTTCAATTGATGTGTTGCTTAAAGCAGACATATATGCATGATGAAGGAAGAGAGAGAAAACTCTTTTGTACAAATTCCAATGATTTATGTGTTTCAATTGTTCTATCTTTCGGATTGGAATAATGTAAAGTGAATATGTGTAACAATTCATCATGAAAGTCAAAATCTAATAAAAATAGTAAGAACTAGTTAAATCAACTACATCAAAACTACATTAAATCAATTTTTTTAATTAAAATTGGTGAAATATAAAGTGGCATTATTTACTTAATAAGAAAATTGAAGTTTATCGGATTGACAATAGCTACTTTATTACGAACTAGATTAGTATAATAATTATATATACTACTAATGAAATTAGTAATGAGGTTGTTTATATAATAAAAAATATATATGTTCAATTTCTATCATTTGCTAAAGTTATCCGATTAACGATGGTAAATGTTATGCGAACGAGATTAGTTTATTATTTAATATACCGAAAAACTTGTCATAAATGAAAATTTTTTATTTAACTACTACAAAATTTTTCATTTTTCTGTTTAATATCATTCACATGTTTACTTTAGAAATGCTAAAAAATACAGTTAACAATGGGAGTTAAGGATAAACATTATTTATTGATACTATGATTTGTTTTGCATATATTATTTAATAATTAACTTTTTTTCAACTGAAATGAATTATTTTATCATTTTCTTACTTTAGAAAATCCATAATCTTGAACTTTAGATATGTGGTGCATGTTATTGTTGCTAACGATTATTTGTCAGAAAAATAATGGTTTATTTTTCTTAAACTCTCTCAGACAAAAAATAAATTTATTCAAATCTAGGAAGAATCTAATCGGGCATATACGTAATAAAGAAATCCTCTTTTACGCTTTTACTTTTTGCTTTTGGGATTAGAATCACTTTCGTATGTTTATGATTTTTTTTTTCTTAAAAATAATCGCTTTTGAACCTTCTAAAACGTTACTTATAACTTTTTTTAGCAATAATTAACTTAACCCAAATATACGGATAACTGATTATTTATACGTTCATTTTTAAACTTTTAATACGCACTTAGAGTTTCATTTTGTGTTTAAAAAAAAAAGTTTAATCTTGTGTAAATACTTAGTATCGACAAATTTTAAATAAGTGTTACAGAAATTAGCAATTTTAATAGAAATGACAATTTATGATTAAAACTGTATAAAAAAGAGAAAAAAAAATGAGTTTTTTGTAAGTTAAAATTAACTTATCTATAAACTAGTCTATAAAATGTTTTGTACAATTTTTCTAATAATTTTTTTTCTACATGACAGATATGTATAGAGAAATTTATAAAAAAAAAAAAAAACTTTTAAATTCATTAAAAGTCTACTCAACTCTGTACTTTTGGTAATTTATCAATTGACCAACAACATGTCATATTTAAGAGAAAATATTGAAGACATTTGTATATTTTTCATACACTTTTGCATTGTTAAAATCTTTGTCCCTCTTATACAACTCATAATTTAGCCAAACAATGTTCAATTTTGGCTCCTTATTAAATGCAGTTAACAATGAGGCATATGTGTTGTGTGAATCATCAAAACAAACATTTTACAGTAGAAAATAGTTATAGTACAAGCCACATAAACAATGAGCACCAAAGAGTAAGCAAAACTGCAGCACACGAATAAGTTACTAACATGATTGCTGAGCACTCACCCTCACCAACTCCAAACATTTGAGTTATTGTACCTGGAACAATCATAAAGTGAACATTTTCTCAATTAAATGTGTAGACTATGTCATATTGTAAAATAAACTATTACATAAAATACATTGAAAATGCAATCAAGTTTGGCAAATAATTAGCAATGCCATTATCTTGGTTAGGATAATGCTTGTTGATATCAAATTTTAGTGTAGGCATTTGTCTAAGTGTTGGAAATGTCAAGAGGAATATGAGTATTATATGGATGTTAAAGCTCCTTCGTGTAAACAAATTTTAGTGAAATTTGCTGTCAAAACAATATAGTTTTTAGCCTACGATGTTTTTGGTATCATTTAAGTTTATTTTGTTATGAATTTTAATATTATAACATTCTGCTGAAAATCTCATATCGACTAGAGATGAGGCATTTCAATAGTTTATAATATGGGTGCAAACCTCACTTTTTAAGCTAGTTTTGTAAAGTTGAGTTAGGCTTAAATTCCATTTCTTGAGATGGTATCAGAGTCTATCCTAGTACGGTTCTTGGGCCACCCACTATCGGAATGCTATCGGACAACTATTGGACCATCCTTAAACATATAGTCCCACGCTCGAGTTGAGCAGTCTCGTCGTGAGGGGGTGTGTTAGAAATCCCACATCGACTAGAGATAAGGTATTTCAATAGTTTATAATATAGATGCAAACTTCACTTTCTAACCCAGTTTTATAAAGTTGAGTTAGGCTTAAATTCTACTTCTTCAGACATCCTTCAAAATTGTTGGATTTCATCATCAATTACTCTTGTCCTTTTCTTTCAGAAAAATATTACTACATTCTCTATAAGATATCTAAGTAAATTTATTTTAACCCTTGTCCTTTTCTTTCAGAAAAATGTTACTACATTCTTATAACATAGATATCTAAGTAAATTCATTTTATAAAGGATAACAGAGAAAGAGAAAGACAATATTGTTTAAGCATCATAAAAAACTTACTCACTACTATTGCTGGTGGAAGGGCATATTGAAGCAGTAAAACAAATTGATATAATGGATCATGGTTGATCAAGTTGAAATGAATTGCACTTTTGATAATGCCTATCCCTATTGCTGGCAAGGCAACAAATTTAACCATAATGATGCCAACAACAAGTGGAACTTGTTGTCCTAGTCCTTTTAAACCTGAAAGAACATTTAATTTATGTCCTTAAAATTTTCAAATACAACAAAACTTAACCTGAAAGACAAAAAAAAGTTAAAAATTTCATATTGTTAATTAATAAATGATTATTACCCTTAACAAGATTTGCCCCAAGCAATAAGACCATTGTTGGAATACTTGCATCCCTAAACACCAAACAAAAGTGAAAAGAAATATAGTACACACCAAATAGCTTCTTTGTATATTTTGGTGTATTACTCAAACATAAAAAGTAAATTATTACATGATCTCTGATCATTACATGTCCATGTCCATGGTCTTTATTGATCAACACCCAAGTTTCATGTTGTTGCGTTTTCAAATTTATGAAAGAGTTAAATGAAACATAAATCTTGATCTTGATCAAGATCATGAACACTTGGTGGTGCTTGACCATACAATAATTTCTTATGGTAGAGGTCACTTACCCCAGCATGGTTAAAGTGTCTTGGACCACATGGAAGAGAGCCTTGTCACCAACTAGGAGTTTTCGAAAATGAGGCACCATACCAATTGTCAAACCTATAATCTGCATACAAAGAAGCAAAAGCAAGTGAAATTGTTTAGAGGAACAAATATGTTTGATCACATTCCATTGTCACACAACTGGCAAAAGGCTAAGTTGGTTTTGGTCTATCTAATATTCTTATATTATGAAAACAATGTCTCACTTAAGTATCAAAGTTAAAAAAATTTATTGCTATCTAATGAAGCTTTTTCAAAAGGGGTATTGGTCAACAAAAGTTTGACAAGAAATTTAATTCTCATCAAGCTGTGTATGAGTCCACCCTATTTAACTCAAGACATCAAATTCAAATGAGGCATGACTAAACAAATTAGACTTTAGGTGATGTAACTCTTCTTTTATAACTAATATATACATTATCCTATACTTTATAAATACTATCTTCTTCAAATGAATTCCTTAAAAGAAAGTATTTTTGTAATTGAGAAAAATGTTATCAACATTCTTTTGAACACATTCTTTACGGATAACTAAAATGAAAACCATGATAGTTTTACTTCTTATTTAATGAGTCATGCTCTATATTTGATATTTTTTAATTAAATTTTAACCAATAAGGGTGATGAAAGAACACCTTCTATAATAATAACAGAAATAATGGACATACCGCTGCCATAGTGGAAGGAGCAATTAGTATCTTCATATTTCTTATCTTCTCAACTAATAGTTTTAATCGTTCCATAAACTTTAGCTTTTCTGGTACCTGTAAAAATCTTTAAAAATATAAGACATCTCTCACATAAAATCTTTAGAATATAAAATCGTGTTATATTACATATCAGTCTTATTATCATTTCTACTTTTATCCTACTAAACAAAGCATTTTGCAAATGTATTAAGCCTAAACCACCAATCACTCTTGTTTATTCCATATAGTTCAACTTTGATTCAAACAATACAAGTTTTCACACAAAAATGTTTTAGTGAATTTCAATGTATTTGAGATTATATTGGTCAATAAGGACACAAAAATTCATGCAACATAAAATGTTTACTTAAAGTGATTATATTATATTAGAAAAGACAACAACCTTTGCTTGTCCATTAGGCACTTTACATTCAAATTCAGGTGGATCCATACCACCATTAAGCTTTTCTATATCCCCATCCAATGCTTCACAAGAGCATTTTAAAAGGTTTTCTGGGTCAGTTTTTGTTGCTGACTTTGGATTTCTAGAGGATTCATCAACTTTGACTGCATCAGAGATCTTAGGAGAATATATACGAATAACATTGAAAGTGAAAGACCAAGCACAAATGTAACCTACCTGAAAAACCATAAACACATGAAACAATTTTTAATCATTAAAAAAAACTCAAATCCATTGTGTGATGCATATATTTTAGTAAGTGGTAAAAATCCAAATCTCTTATCATACAGCCATGGATAGAGAAGCATATGCAAGTCCATTTTTGCGGCAAATAACTTCATTTCCAAAAGGGTTGTTTTTGTCCTTACAAATAGATGGAACTACAGTTAGAGGCAAACTAGCCAAATTTCCTACAAAAATCAAACATCAAATGGTCATATATACATGTTTATATAACATCTAATGAATAAAGTAATTTTATTTATAACATAGTTGGAATTACTTTACTTAAATCTAATCTAATTATACGTAAAACGATAAAATTGAAGTTTAGCTTAATGTTATAAAATCAACTTATAAGTTCTATTTATATATTTTAATTTAGTTATATGTTTTGTTAATATGTCCAACAAACCTCTTTGTACTAAAATGTAGTGGGTAACATAATAAGTTTAACAAATTTCTATAATATAAATTCTGATACTATCTTAAAAAAAAAAATTTAAACTAAACCGACTTACTTTAATATTATCTTTTAAAAAAATGTTAAACATAACTAAACCTTTAAATTCAATTTTAAATTATACATGTAATCAATGTGAATTCAACATTTTATATGATTATTTATGATTATAAATTTTAATTCTAAATATATGGTGTGAAATATTAACCATTAATTTAAAATTATTACTAAAATATGATTTGTGAGATGTGAATCTTTATACATAAATTTCACACAAAAAAAAATTATTCTACTAAGATAAAAGTTTCATGAATATTATAACTATAAAAAATCTAAATAGTTCATGAATATTATAACTTTAAGATGTCTAAATATTTCATGAATATTATAAGAGGTTTTAAATAGGTTACATTTATTCATAACACTCAAATCAACACATCTTCTTATATCACATTTACACATATTATATGTTACATTTAAAACACATCTTTTTATATCACATTTATAATATGTTATATTTAACATAAAGTATTTGAATAAACCTACCTGCAGCACAACATCCCAACACTAGACCATGCAGATTAGGAGGAACTCTAATGGTTTTGATCAGTAACCATCCAATAAATGCTCCAACAATGTGTGTTACAATAATACTTAAGGGCATGAACCACCTACATAACTCAACAAAGCAAATTAAGCATAAACCAATCATACAAAACTTGGAACAATAATGGAGGGAATGGTGAGAAAGTACAAACTTACAACATAACCATGCTCTTTAAGGTTAAGGTAGACATGCTGCTATAGATAAGAGCAGGGGTGAAGACAAAATATACCATCTGTATATATATAAAAAATAATAATAAAGAACAATATAAAAGTCAAAAAAATAATTTATATGATAATTTTATAATAACTATTTTAAAAATATATGCATAATTTTTTTATTGATTTATAGTGTAATTTTTTTAATGTTTATACGTAAAATATATATAAAGAAATATACATTTTCCAATTAGTCATTGTAAATATATATATATATATATATATATATATATATATATATATATATATATATATATGTGTGTGTGTGTGTGTGTGTGTAATCCACATATTGTAATTAATAATTAATTCAACACTAAGTAAATATTACAGGGATCAATACAAAAACCAAAAGGATAAAATACCTATTTTTTTGGCATTAATTTTTTTTTTGTAAGGATTAAAACTGAATGTATGGATTACTCATGTTTATGTTTCGTTGAGTATATATTAATTACAAATAATATACGTTCTTTCACACCTTGAATTTCTGTCAAAATTATTTTGTTAATAATGGTAACATACCAAATCAAGGAAGGAAGTTGTGCTTATTTTAGAAGAAGAAAATTATAGTTTGATTAAGTGTTAATCACGAGAGAAAAATACATGTAGATACTAACTAATAAATTGGAAATAAAAAATCTAACAAAATAAAAGAGGAAAGAGTAAAATAAGCTCTAGAAAAATACATGATCATTATTTATTTTGTATAATTTTGATAAAAAAATATATCACTATTGAAATTATGAAACCGGAAACAAATTATACTTACAGCATTGATGTGCTTTGTGGCATTTTCTCTGAGTATATTAAATCGCTCATGTGCAAGGAATGCCCCAATAACAGTGATCAACAAAAGTTTCATAATTGATGTAAATGCAACAAAGAAAAGCCTCCAGAAATCCATATTGTGGAAAAAAAAATTGTCTTCAACTTATTGTGAAAATTCTAATACTTTCTAATACTCATATATGAAGCAAGAATGAAATAATATTCATCTTGCTCTAAGCTGAATATCATGATGTTCTTCATGTCAATACAATGGCTTCTGAGTGATAAATTGGGCTATTTGTTGATTTCTTATTTAAATTTAAAATATTTCCAAGATACTATAAAAATTAATTATAGTGTTTTTATAATCTAAGAACATTTAACTATTAAAAAAGGTAGTATGTTATGAATATTTTATTTTCAGAAGATGCCCATTGTTATTTATTATTTTGATTACTTATAGAGCCATTTAAAGCCAATATTTGCTAACTAAGAAAATAGTATTGTCTGTTCAATTACATGGACACTAATAATAAATTAGTATATATAATAAAAAATACATGTATAAACAATTGTCTATACGTGCACAAATGGACAAAAATGGATTATTAGGTGAATAAATTTTTCACAGAAATGCTATAGGACCACTTTATATGTTTTTATTATACTTTTATTAATTATTGGATAAAATTCTGTCTACATTCCATCAAAAAATAATTTTAAAAATGAAAATTGGTCACTATAGTGAAGAGAAGGATGTTGAACTGATTAGACATGTTTTGGCAAAGTATATATCACAATAATTTTGTTAAATATAGTTTAATTATGATATTTTATGATCTTTGTAAGCCTTTTTTTGTTATTAATGACAAAGTACAAAATGATAAATAGTTTAATTTAAGTTTTAATTTATTTAATTATACATTTAAGATGTATAGATGTGTGATAATTTTAAATTCATAGGAAAGGAGATATTTGTGTTTAAGTTGGTGGAGTGAAAATAGGAATTCTAAGTGCCACATATAGCAAAAAAAATGAAAATTTGATTTTTTTTTCAACAAAATAACCAAGACACCTTAACCTTGATACCCTTGATAAAAAAATTAATAACTTTTGTATTTTCTAACTTTATTGTATTTCGGATTGTATGGAAAAAAATATATTCTTGAATTGTGAAATTCGAAATATAATTATATTTTAGATTATACCCAAAATTTAAAATATATATATATTAGATCGTAAATTTGGAATAAAAAATTATTTTAATTTTTATAATTATAAAAATATATTCTAAGTTATACAATTCAAAAATAATATTTTAGTATTTTAAAAAATATGAAAGTACAATAAGAACTCATGAAATTGTATGAAAAATGCGACAACAACCAATTGCTTCATTTTATTTGAAGTCTTCATTTTCCCTCCCAGTAACAACCAAATTTTCTTTCCCCTCTCTTGTAATCTTCCATTTAGAGGTTGTAATCTTCCATTTAGATGTTAGCGACATTGTATAACATTAATATTGAGTGTTGTTTGAGTATACACTTTTTTTTTTTCCTATCTCTTCTCTACGATTTCTATTTCTTGTAGAAATTGGGATGGCTTGGACTTCTTGGTATAAGAAATTTTGAGTTTGAGTTTAGTGTGGAAGTGTTTGGTAACTAAAATTGAAATATTTGAGGTGTTCAAAGAGTTCGTTTTCTCTTCTTTTTCAAGTAAGATAAAAAGAAAACTAAGATAAGAAAGGTTAAATTTATTTAAAACTTCAAATATTTTTATAATTAGTAATTTGTTTATGTATTAAACTAATGTACTTATATGTGAATAGAGAAAAAAAATAGTTTTAATATAATTTATATTATTTAGATTATTAGTAAAGTATATATCTCATTAACATAACTTAATATTTGTACGAATGTATACATATTTTTAATAACTACCATCTCACACTAATCATATCATTGAATGCACCACATTTCATCACGACTTACATATTTTTTCACATATTAACTTATTAAAAATTTAACATAAAACAAACATGGAAACATATAATAGAACATTAACTATAATTATATTCTACTTTAAATTTACATATAATTAAAAATTAAAATATATTGTTAAAAGACAAGAAAATATCATTTGACATCGCTTGAGTTATATTAAATTGAAATAAAACTCATATACAATGGTTTTTTCTTTGTTTCAAAGGATATTGTCACGAAAATTTTAGAAGAAAGTTAATATCGATTTTGTCTATATGACGAAATCAAATTGATATCAATTCTCAAATTGTTATCAATTATGTTATTTTGTCTTTTATGATAGAATTAGATTGTAATTCTTTTATTCTTATTTCTTTCTCTTTGTACATGTGTCTAACATGTATTAGTTATTTGTTTTGTTTTCTTTCTCTTTAGTTAGACCTAGAATGAGTACATTGTTTGTATATATTGAGCCATTTATTTTTGTTCTCAATAGAAAAAAAAACAAAAAGAATCTTTTCATCCTCGTATTTTTTCGCTTTCCTTTTTATCTTTTGTTCATTTCTCTTCTTCATAATACCCTACTAGAGAATGTTTGAGCAAGAAATTCCTCACTTAAGCAAGAAATGATTACTCAAGCAAAGTGTTGGAGATCCCATATAGACTAGAGATGAGGTATTTCAATAGTTTATAAGGGAGTGCATATCTCACCTTACAAGCCGGTTTTGTAAGGTTAAGTTAGACATAAAGTTCACTTCTTGACATGGTATCAAAGTCTATCCTAGCAAGGTTGTTGGGCCTATCGGGCCACCCACTATCGAGTCACTATCTAACCACCCTTACATATAAGTTTCACGCTCGAGTTGAGGAGTCTCGACATGAGGGGCATGTGTTGGAGATCCCACATCAACTAGAGATGAGGCCTTTCAGTGGGTGCAAAGCTCACCTTACAAGCTAGTTTTGTAAGGTTGAGTTAGGCTTAAAGTCCACTTCTTAAGACAAAGAACTATAAAATGTGAGGGGCGTGTATTGGAGATCTCACATCAACTAGAGATGAGGCCTTTAAGTGGGTGCAAAGCTCACCTTATAAGCTAAAAAGTTTTGCTCAAGATATTTTTTTAATTTAAGTGATCTACATCACTCGAACTACGTATATAAAACCAACCTACACACCAATGTTGACCAAACAAAAGCAAATCTTTTTAACTAAGATATGTGAGTTTACTACAAAATATTAA
>Ga0099825_1010132_pt1 | contig 10434 bp, 8 predicted proteins | sample SiratroredBW_FD_76838 | JGI IMG/M metagenome (GOLD analysis project Ga0099825, IMG submission 76838) | Root nodule microbial communities of legume samples collected from California, USA - Siratro red BW | ecosystem: Host-associated > Plants > Roots > Nodule | place: USA: California | collected... | reverse complement strand
TCTATCACAAATGAAAAAAAAGCCTTGAAAAGGCTTTTCTAAGTGATGTAGGACTTCCTTCTTTAGGCCTTCTATTCATGTGTTGGGCCTCTTTCTTGAGTCTTCTTTTCATGTGTTGGATACCTCATTCATTTCCTAATTAGAGGTCCAAAGCTATCCCAAAAATAAGTCCATTCATGCCTCTACAAAATCCTAAAGTTTACAAAAAAAATATGTGTACCTATAAAGTTTTTAATATACTAAGAAGAAATAAGAAAATTCAAATATTCTACTCTAAAAAATAGTAGAGTCTTCTTCTTTGATCCTCTAAGCCATGAACCATGTGGCTAGATGGTTTCCATCACTTGGAATTTAATCCAAACTTATTCGGTTGGTTAGTGCACACCTGTTTTAGAAAAACTACTACTCCTTATTCACAATACACATAGGGCTAAAATTTTATAATTTAGAGCCATCGAAAATGGTAATCCCAAGGAGCCTAAATTATAAGTAAAACATAAACCAAAATTTTGGATACATAGTTAGAAACCATTTTTCTTAAAAAATTATAACTCAAAAAATGTGGCACAATTTAAAGCGAGTATTGTTTCTAGATTTTCACAACAAAGACATAAAATTTTCCAAGCTTTACCCGTCTAAAGGTTATTCTAAGTAGGTTCAAAGCATAAGAACATTCAAGGCTAAGAAACGGGTTCACAAACTTTTGGTCAGAAACCTACTAACTTAAAAAAATTATATCTAAAGTTAGGAAAAAAAGTTTTTTCTTGAATTTTGTTTCATGATTATTATAGCTCATGGAATATCAAGTTTAGGGTTTGGCCCTTTTCAAGGAATAAACAATTAGTCTAAGAAAAAAGTGGATAAGAAAAATCGCTCTTAGCCATAAATTTCTTGTTGAGTTTTTTTCTATGTTAGCTACTTCTTTTTTAGCAAGTTCGTTTGTTTCTCCATATGTTTCCTCTAATTTCATCTATATATCTTTGAAATCTCTAAGAGAGGATTTTCATGCAAGTATCCATGGATAGTGTAGAAGAGATTATGTTCTTTATTCTTGCTTGTGGCTATCGTTCTTGTTTAGTTAACTCAACCTGCATTTTGTTAGCACAGTAAAATTCTTGCGTCAAACATATTCAACAAATATTTTCATTCCTTATTTCCAGTCATGAAAGTTTTCTCCGCAAAATAAAGGTGGTTTTTTTTCAGCCTCCTAAGAAAAGGCTTTAGCAAAGCAATTCAATAAAATCAAAGGATCTTTGTTTTGATTACCTTTCAAAAACTAGTTCTAAGGCCAATTGTCAAGAAAATAGAATGACTTTATTAAACTAAGAGGGGGGTAAATTGTTTTTTAATTTTTTTTCTAAAAAAATTACTTTCTTTAAATTCTTTTCAAACTTAAAAGGAGAATGCAATTATAAGTGAAATCAAAATTGATTCAAGAATTGGGTGAAAAAGAAAAAACAAAAACAAGATAAGCAAGCACAAGATGATTTATATTGACGATGCAATTCTAGCTTTAATTGCATGCTTCAATGTGGTTCTTCTTGGAGGTTTGATGTTTTGAATGAAAATTGGAGTAGATGCAACGAAAGAATTGATGCTTGTAGTGGATTGAAGTGTTTGAGATTGAATTTGGAGTGAATTAGGTGTGAGGTTAGGCCAACACACCTAGGAGGGAGCAAGAGCAAGTCTAGAAAAGAGACTACTCTAAGGAGAGATTTTGAACAAGAGTGAAGAGGCAAAAATTGGTTAGCATTTTATTATTTATTCAAATCTAATTTTCAATTACATAAGCTTCCTATATATTACAAGATGAATTGTCTTGCAAGTTTTCCAAAAACTCTCTTAAGAGATTGACTAGTGGCAAGACATAAGTGGAGAGGACCCTCTCCACTGAAAGAGTGTCATAGGTAAAGGTAGCTTGAAGCCCAAGCTTCAAATACTCTCCAATGAGAGGTGGACAGGTGGAAAAAGAAGCTAGGAGAAGATGCTCCCACGTGGCACCTACTTGGAGTGACATGTAGAGCCTTCTTGAAGGCTTCTTTCAAAGGTGATCGTCCACTTTTCTTATGGGCTTTAAGGTCCAAAATCCTATTCTACTTGGCCTAAAATACAAAGTTCAAAATAAATTTTACACTACTCTATACAACTTTTACAACTAGAGGTCTTGTAATCTTGAAACTCTAAAATCTCTAGAGTGATCTTCTCCAATTTTGAACTTGGGCCTAAAAGTTTGTTTGGAGACCTAAACAAGCCTAATTAGGCCCAAATTCCTGATAAGCTCCTGATCAATGATTTAACTCAATGACCTCTTTATGTTGTCTACATTCTTGGAGACATGATCGCATCAATTGATTTAGATCTTGTAATCCTACATCCAGTCTAAACAATTCAATCTTATAATTGTTGGTTCTACTAACTTTTTCAAAGTTATACAAAGAATTAAATCATGAACAATTTTACGAAGATATATAACACCCTTGATACTAAGAAGATATTAGCCATTATGAACTCTTATCGCTTAAGAGGATATATAGCCTATTAACTCTTGATCACCAAGTATAGCAAAACAGTAGAACAATTTGGTCACAATATCAAAGAAAAGCAAAGAACTTACACAAACTTTCTCAAAGCAAAAACACTTTCAAGATTAGCACAAAACATGCCTTGATTCAAATCTTTGTAGGACAAGAATGAGTATTAGAAAAACTTAGAATTCTTATAAAAGTTTGCTTTGAAGGCTTGACAAAAATGCAATTGGCTCTAAGAGGGGGCTTGAATGGAGCCTGAACTTAAATTGCAGAATATAAACAATTCAAAGGAATATAAAATTAGAGTGTAAGAGAGAGAAAAATAGACACAAATTTATACTGGTTCACCCTATAACCAAGGCTACGTCTAGTCCCCTTAAGCAAAAATTCGCTTAAAAGCTTTCGCTAAACACAAGTTTTAAGACATCTCTAGCAAACCACTTAAGAAATTTCACTCAATGAGTTTTGATACCCCTCTAGGAGCAAGTATTATTACACCACTTCAAGTCTGAGTTTTAACATCTCTCCAAGAATAAGTATTATGCACCTCTCTAGGTAACTGAGTATTTTATACCTCTCCACGTAACAAGTATTCAAACCTCTCCAGGCAATGAGTATTCAAACCTCTCTAGGCGACGAGTATTCACATCACTCTAGGTAAAACCCAATCCTAATCTCCCCCTAGAGTTAAGACCTCTCAACAATCAGTCTCTTAATAGAAAGAACAATCAAAGCTCACTTGGTATACTTCACAATGTGAAGAATTTACAATAGTTAAACACTCAACCCTTTTCTAATTTGCTCTCAACAACAAGATATAACAATTAATTCACTCACAATATTTCTCTTGAATTTCTTCGTGCGTTTCTCGTTAATCTCATACTTTTCTTCATCTTCAATGGTCTTTATATAGTCTTTGGAATGATGATTGTTGAAGCTTTTGTGAATAGAATTTTCTGCACTTATGAGTATCCTCTTCTTCAATGCTTATTAAGTGTCTTTAATTCATTTTGGAAAATTTCCATTTGGGCAACAATTTTGTACGTTAATACTTATATGAAATTCTCAATTCATGAGTCTCATTGTTCTCCTTATTTTTCTTCTTTATATAACAACTCTTACTTTATTTTAATCTTCACATTATTATCACATAATTAAGTCCTTCAATTCTTTCCTTCTTTGTAACAAATATGAACGTTGTACTTTATTCTCTATCCTTTTATTTATGAATCTTTTGTGCAGCTCTTCCACTATAGTTTGTCTTTATTCGTCAGTCTTCTTTAATTTTGTTTCCACAATTTTCATTTCACTAGGTCTCAGCAACTTATAAGAAATATTTTTCTAATGTTTCTTGTAATGCTTTAATTCATTTTGAAAACTATTTGAACGTGATTGACCATTTTTTATTTTCATTTAAGCACTTGGTCAATCAAATAATCATTTAGATAATATAATCTCTTGAATTATTAAAACTTTATGTTTTTGATATTAATATAATTTCCAAAGTTTCTAAATGTATCTAAATTTTGAACATTAAAGCAAATCAAACTTAAATTAAATTATATAAAAAATATTTTGAATCTTATTTAATATTCATAAGCACAATATTTTATACTTAAAAAATAAAACATCATTTTAATATTTTCAAAATATGTTTAGCAATAATAATTAAGAATATGAAGTTTAGAAACTCTCTTATGTGAAGACATTGGTTTCTTTGTCTAACTGATTCTTAATACTTGTGTCGTCATATTTAAGATTGACTAGCTTATTTGATACTTTTGAGTATCATCTAGCGCATCTAGCATGACCAAGTGCTATGGATTAGTTCTAACCTATCCTTGGACTAATGCTCCGTCTATCCTTTTGTGCATTGAAGATATCATCCAATTTGTTCGTTTAGTGTATTGTCTAGTCTCAAAAGAGCTTTTGATTTCTCTTTATTGGGTGAGTGCATCTGTCTATTCTTCCACATGCTATAATATCATTATTATTTATTTTGATTATTCGTCTATCAAGTTATCTCTTTCAATTTTTCTAGTTTGAACTATCTAGTTTGGGTGAAAATTCGAGGTGATTTAAAGAGAGGAATAAGGTTTGGCCAAATGGTAGGGTGGTAGTATTTGATGGTTTACTTTGAGAGTTTCTTTGGTGACTTTGGTGTGGGTGGCTAGTAGGTGATGTTGGTCAAATTGTGTTTATGCTTTTCAGTGAATCTTGATAGCTTTAGGATATGGAAATGCTAGAAGGTGGGAGTTCAACAAGATTACATAATAGATAGAAGAAATGGAATGGAAATAGACAATGGATAAAAGTGCAAATGGAAAATGTTCCACTAATTAAAACTTAATTATAAGTAGTGTCAGAACCACTTCTAGCTTACAATGAGTACACCAAACCACTCTTAACTATCAACTAATCTCCCCTAAAGATTGAGGTTGAGTACACAATTTAACTCTTAGCTATACAATAGAAAGTTTTGGTTTATAAGAAAAACCTATCTACAAGAGAGTATACCGACAGAGGCTCCTTATTTTAGAGTATGACTCCACAAAAGTGAAGAATTTACAAATAAACTTTCTTTAGGTCGTGTATCAAACACACTAATGTCCAAGAACTTAAAGCTTTGATTCTCTCTTGCATGTAGTGTATGTCTATAGATCACTTCATACACATGTTTCATTAGCCGTTTGTATATGAATAAGCTTCCTTTTATAAACATCATAAATCATACTATTATACTATTATAGCTTACGTGTCGTAGTTTGTCCTAGTATCAATGTCATTTTAGAATCGTAGTGTTGACATGTTGTGTTGTTGCACTCAAAGTGTAGTATAAATTCTTACTTATTTACTCCTCTCAAAACACAATATTGAATATGCTATGAATAATTATTTTATTATTGTTATATTCATAAGTTCAATATTTTTCTCATATTTAAACAAACTACATAATCTTATAGTAAAAATTACAAAATGAATTTGCTATATTGTTTTAATAAACATAAATATAATATAAGTAAAATACAATTAAACCATAAAACGCTTTCAAGGAACTTACTCATGTTCACGGGACGAAATAAACCCTCAAATGATATCATAAGAGTAATAAGAGTTTTGATGATAATAAATACTATAAGAAAAGTAAATAGATATAATAAGCTCATGTGCATGGAGAAAGAAAAGCATAAACAGGAAGCGTAGCTAATCAGATGATACACATTGAAAGATATACTACATAGACGATCATGCAAGAGTGAATGGATCAGATGATACATTGATACACTATTAGATGATCATAACAAACATGGATGAAGCAACAATGCAAAGGCTTATAAGACTAATCAAAGGCACAAGAATGGGCTTGACGGACTCTTCAGAAACATAGTGAAAGAGGGTGAGACGAACCATTCAAAGAACTTGACAAACAGAACAATCAAGAGTATATAAGACAAAGCATTTTTTCTCCTGATAGGCAATCTATAATCACAGGGAGTATCTCTAAACTTAGTGCTTAGATTTTTCATTATTGAAATATATTTAAATTTAAATTGCTTCAAGGATCAATATCAAGCAAGATTTAGAAAGTTTTTAAAATGAATTAATGTTGGAAGTGCTAATATAATTGGTAACCGTTGTACTAGAAGAATGAATTATCTGATTACTGATTTTAGTATTGGCAACATATTTTTTCTAGTTAGAGCAACTATAAATGTTGGCTTCTTACAACAACGTGTGGTGGAATTTTTTGATATTTTAAAACTCTTGTAATGAGTTATTTTTCAATTTCTCTTGTTAGACAGACAAACAAGAGAGTGTTTAACAAAACCTTTACATACTTCTTGAATACTATTTATAGAGTGATATAGCTTCTCTTGCATACTAACCTAAGAGATGTGTGACTTGGAGTGCATTGGGTGCCACTTCCACGACATATTCATGTTTTTACAAAATGCTAAAAGTAACAAATATATACACCTATGCAACTTTTACAAGACTAAGAAGAAATTTCTAATATTCTAACCAAAGTATTAGAATCTTCTTCTTTGAAGTTCTATCTTCTTCTATCCTTTAAGTCACAGACCATGTTGGATGTAACGGGCTTAACCCACATTTTTTTTTCTATCGTTATTCCTATGTACAAATAAACAATCTTATGTGTATATTTTACATAAGGAAGATTAATCCTATATTTAACAAGGTATGTGGAGCTAAGTAAATCCTTACTTTCTTAGTGAATCCACTTATCATCGGTGACTTTTTTCGCTGTTATCAGTGCTTAGTCATTGTTGTCGCCATCATCGTCACTGTTACCATCACCATTTGGACTGATGACACTCATCATTGTTGCCATTTGGATTTGTCCTTGTCTTATTGATCGGAGCTTGCTTATTTTTTTAAGGTTTTCTCTTCCTTTTTATCTATGGACTCTTCTGCTGCCACTATGCCCAATCCATCTACTATACTAATTAATTCAATCTCCATATGAAAAATTGGATGAAACTAACTATGATACTTGGGCCTTAGATAATAAATTATGACTTAAGAGTCAAGTTTATGTTAATCATCTTACCTAGGACGTGGTCAATATTGCTGAAAATGGAGTTTCTCGTTGGTTAAAGATTGATGCTCACTTATGCCTTGTTCTCAAGTCTACTATTCACTCGAATTTAAAACAAATTTTTTGTGCTTATGATATTTGTTTAGAAGTCCGCAAACATGCCAAATTATTATACACCAATGATACTCAATGTCTTTATGGTGTATGTCAAAGTCTCCTCAATATTGTGGCCCCTAAATATCTTGATGGTATAATGGTTGGGTAAAGTTTATGCTCTTATTTATGATTTCAATGAGTTATTGCCTCCTTCCTTCACTCCTTCTTAAGAATTAGAGAAAAGGTCCAAGTTCTTCATGTTATTGGCCTTAATGGGCTTCTTGATGATTAGATTTTGGAATCCCCTGTTGTGTCCAATTTTATTGTTGTTTGTTCCACTCTTCTACGTGTGCCAAATAAGCAAACTACTGATATACGTGTTTTTTTCTCATGATGAATCTTCTACTTTAGTATCTCAACATAAAGTTCACAATCGCCCTTGCAAGTTAGGCAAAGAGCATCACAAGTATGACCATTGTGGCAAGCTTGGCCACATAATTGAAAGGATGCCTTGTATGGCTGTCCTCGTAGATCTGTTGTGGATGCCCAAACTGCTCCTGTGTAACCTTTTACTATGGGTCCTACTTCATTTGATGCCTCAAGCAAACCTACAATTTTTAATGAATTTCTTAAATGGTTTGAGGATCACCAAAACTTTGGTTCCACTACTATCATACAACTTCTTTTACCAAAGATTCTGTTTGTTTACAGGACCGAGTTCGGGACGGATGATTGACATCGGATGTGAGTCTCGTTGTCTTTATCACCTATGAACATCTACACATGTTGGTAGAGTCATGGTTCTCCATCCCTCCTTCATACATAGTTGAGTCATCCTAGTCTTGTCAAGAAGCAACAACTTGTTCCAAGTTTGTCCAAGTTATTAAGTTTTTCTTGTGAGTCTTGTCATTTAGGGAAACATATTCACAATTCCTTTCCTAGTAGTGTCAAACAATGTGCTTCGTTCCATTTTGCCTTAGTTCACTATAACATTTGGGGACCAAGTCATGTTCAGTCTAATTTAGAGTTTCAATATTTTGTTTTTATTGATGATTATTCAAGATGTACTTAGTTGTTTTTAATGAAAACTTGTCCTAGGTTGTTTTCTATATTTCAATCTTTTTATAATGAAATTAAAAATCTATTTGGAATTTTGATTCGAGCCTTACATAGTGATAATGTCATCGAGGATCTTTCTCATTCTTTCAACAATTTTATGATATCTCATGGCATTCTTCATCAAACCTAATGTGCTTATAAACATCTTGTTAAAATCACTTGTACTCTTTTTAATTCACGGTGAAGTTCCTCAACGTTTTTGGGGTGATGTTGTTCTTAGTGCATATTATCTTATTAATCACATAAGATCTTCGATTTTAGAGAATAAAATTTCCCATTCTATTTTATTTTCTCGTAAACCTCTCCTTTTCTTACCCCTTAATAACGTGTTGGGTCTACATGCTTTGTCACAATTCTTTTTCCTAGCCTTGATATAAATTCTCTGTTCGGTCACACAAATGTGTCTTTTCAAGATTTAGTAGATCTTGAAAAGAATATAAATATTTCTCAACTTATCTTAACCGTTATTTCATTTTTGCAAATTTCACCTTCACTAAGTCCTTTTTTTTAATTATTTTCCTTCTTCAACTATTGTTGTGTCTAATGTACCTAAAGATTCTCTCTTCCTCCAACCCTTCAAGTTTACAATCATCGTCAGACTTTCCATCGTCCACTAGATGACTCTCTTCTAGTGCTTGCTCGTCTGCCCCTTCTTGCTTTAAAGGTTGAACTTGATCTTCCCATTGTCATCCCTGAAGTTATATGTTTTACATGTAATCCCTCTTCACATTATACTGCTTTAAGTTACCATTCACTATCTCAACCTTTTTATGCTTGCCTTTTGTCTATTTCTTATGTGTTTATTCCAAAATTTGTAGGTGATGTCTTAGCCCATCTTGGTTAACGTCAAACATTGCTTGATGAACTAAGTGTTCTTTAGAACAGCGGAACTTGAGAACTTATTTTTTACCTTTTCGGAAATTTGTTGTTGGTTGCAAGTGAGCTTTTGGTATCAAAGTTGGTCTTGATATACACAAATTTTTGGTTTGGACTATGGTGATACATTTTCTCCAGTGACAAAGGTGACCTTTGTTCGCTTATTCATATTCATGATTGGTCTTCAAAGATTTTTTTTTTATCAACTTGATGTAAAAAATGCTTTTCTTAATGGGGATTATAGGAAGAAATTCTTAGGGAGCAACCTTCAGGTTTTGTTGCTCAGGGAAAGTCTTCGGGATTGGTATGTCATCTCTGTAAATCTTTTTATGGCCTCAAGCAATCTCCTAGGGCTTAGTTTGGAAAGTTTAGTAGTCTTATTCAACAATTTGGTATATCCGCAATGAGGCAAATCATTAAGTTTTTTTATCGTCACTCGAGTGTTGCCTTATCTATCTAGTAGTATATGTTGATGACATAGATAATGATCACCATGGCATCTTTCAGATAAAACAACATTTTTGTCACCACTTTCAGAAGATCTTGTCAAACTCATATATTTCTTGGAGATTGAGGTAGCATAATCCAACAATGATATTGTTATCTCTCAAAACATTGGATATTTTGGAGGAAACTAGATTAATGAATTCAAAATCTGTTAACACACCCATGGATCCTAATGTCAAACTCCTATGTAGTCAGAGGGAGTCTCTCTTAGATCTTGAGAAGTACAGAAGATTAGTTGGAAAATTGAACTATCTAACTTTACTTCTCTTGATTTTTCATTATGAGTCAATTTCTTAATTCTCTATCACTAAAATGTAATCATTCGTATATCGAAATACATTAAAGGTTCTCTTGAAAAGGACTTGTCATATGGTCACAATAACCATACTAAAGTTGTATGTAATTTAAGTGCTGATTAGGCATGATCTATGTATGATAGAACTAGATATTGTGTTTTTATTGGTGATGATTATAATAGATAGGGTTTTATGCCTTCTTCTTCTTAGTATTGATGAGCTAAATATCTTCTATTTTTTCAAAGGTTTCTTTAGTTTTTGTAGACGAGTTTAGTTTGGCCCATCAGTATATGTTTGTTTTCAAATTGAGATTATAGATAGCATCATACTAGCTTTAGTTAAAATAAGAAAAAAAAAACAAGAAAAAAAAAAACAAAAAGAAGAGTATCGATAACAGAAGGCTGAGATATATATGATCGTCATATTGCTCACCAAGGAAAAATTTTGATTC
>Ga0099825_1010130_pt1 | contig 10435 bp, 7 predicted proteins | sample SiratroredBW_FD_76838 | JGI IMG/M metagenome (GOLD analysis project Ga0099825, IMG submission 76838) | Root nodule microbial communities of legume samples collected from California, USA - Siratro red BW | ecosystem: Host-associated > Plants > Roots > Nodule | place: USA: California | collected... | reverse complement strand
TTTTGAAATTTTAATATTTTTAAGATTTTACATTTTTATAGTTCACGCTTATTAGAGTATAAAATAATGTGAGACTATGCTTGATTCTTATACGAATTATAAATGTAGTGTAAACTATACATCAACGTTGCATACTATTGCATAAATTTTATTTAAAAAAATATTTATTTGAAATACGTTGTTATATAAAAACAAAGTATTGAATATAAAATGATGGGTACGATCATTCATATACTCAAATAATTATTTTTATATTATATTATACTCGTATGATTTTATTTTATATTAAAAGGTTAAATATTAAATATAATATGACGTATATAGTCACACATATATTTAAAATTTAAAGTAATACGAAATTATTTTACTTATTATATTATAAATATAGATGTATTTTAATTCATAGGCAGCAGATATTATATGTGAAATAGTTATAGATATGACTAAAGCACTGTTTTAACATATAAAGATAGTTTAGATCTATATGAAAATAATTTCTAACATAAATATAGTTTTGCACTAAAAAAGTTAGATTTATATACGAAAAAAATCTATAAATAATCATACATTATCTACAGATCAAAATCTGTAGGTAAGCAGGTCGTAGATAAATTTTTCACCAACCCTAATTCCTTATGTGACGTGTAAATATATTATTAGCATTAAAAATAATAATTATCGTTAATAATACATTATTAGTATTAAAAATAATTTTCGTGTAAATATAAATCTAATAATAATAAAACTAATCATAAATTAAAATTATTAAAAATAAAATTAAAAATATTTGTAATATAAATATTGATAATACAAGTTAAATAAATAACAATATTAGAAACAAATATAATATCAATACTAATATTAATAATAATATTTATAATATTGGTGAAAAAATAATAATTTTATTATTGGAATTGAATGAGTGTTTATGTATTGTATAATGTAGTATTAATGTTTGTGAATGATGTGATGTGTGATTGAGACATACCGTATTGAGACCGTATCCTGACTCTAGTAGTCATTGGAATCATAAATGAAGATGGCTAGGTGGTGAGAGTCGAAAAAGATTCATATGACTGCACCATGGTGTGAAAAAAAATCGATTGGAGTAGATTATATGGATTAATAGATTCATATGATTGCACTACAATGTGAAAAAGATCAGGTCAGAGCAGATCATGTGGGTTAAAGGTTTCATATAATTGTGCTACGGTGTGAAAAAGAATCGGTCAGACCATATCATGTAGGTTAAAGAGTTTGTATGACCGTGCTACGGTGTAAAAAAGAACTGGTTAGACTAGATCAAATGGATTAAGTTCATATGACAACAGTACTGTGTGAAAAAGAACTGGTTAGATCAGATCATAGGATTGAAATGTGTATATGATTACGCTACGGTGTGAAAAGGAACCGGCCAGACCAAATCATATGGATTGATAAGTTAACATGACTGTGCTACGATGTGAAAAAGAAATGGTTAGACCAGATCATATGGATTACCGTGTTCGATGAGTGTGATGTGTTAATGATACTGTGATGGATAAGATGAATTATGAAAGCTTGATTTGTTATAGTTTGGTTGAGATAAAATTTTGACTTATTAATATATATATATATATATATATATATATATATATATATATATATATATATATATATATATTAAACTCTCTAGCTTACCCTTCTTTTTGTGTGGTGTTTGTTTTGTTTTTAAATATGCGATGATCGTGTATTACACGTGAGCAAAGAATTTGACAGGTAGTGTGAATCCTTAATAAGCTGATGCAGAAGTTTAATTTAATTTTATTATGATTGTACAAAGATATCTTTAATAAATTTTATGTGAGGAAGTATATTTAGAAATATATGATGAATGTATTGATATTTATATTTAGGATTATTATATAATTCCTATTCAATAAAGTTCCTATTATATGAAAAAATATGAGATGTTACATTTGATATTAGAGCAGTTCGTACCTAGGATGACCTGAGGGTAGTGAGTTATTGTGTTTCTTCTAGATGTAGATTTTTAAAATTTAATTTGGAGAAATAGGAAAAATGTTTCTAGTTAAATGTTTGACCATGATCTTTGAAATTTTAATTGTACTTGAGTTGAGTTGATTGTGATGAATGAGAACGAAACTATTAAGAAAGAAAAGAATTTTAATAAAATGGTGAAGGTGAACATTCATGACTAAATTAAGATACATTTTTGTCTTAATGTTTCGTGTTTAAAGTATTTTTAAAAGTTATTTTTTGATTGATTAAATAGATTTTGTATGAAATTGGATTCTAGACATAAATTAGAATGTGTGTAAAGTGTTTCTTTAGAGTAAGTGTTTTGGTAGTATTGATATACACAACTTTTAAGTAAATTTGAGATGTTTACTTTTGAAGGACGTCGGATATCAGTTATAGAGTTCCGATATAAGATTTATTTTGTTAGATGCCAAGTTTAGTGGTTTAACTTGGGAGATGGAGGAAAATCATTAGAGAAACCTATCTTTATTTCTTTCTTAGTATGTCAATTTTTGAGGAAGAAAACTTTTGTTGTTGGGGAGAATGTAATACCCTAGAAAATTGCTCATGAATAAAAACCAACCTAGAATTTAGCTTTAAAGATAAATAAGACAACACATAAATATTTTTTAATAATAAGTAAATAAAAATTAATTAGTAAGTTTTTATTTTTATAATAACAACCACCAACTATCTCTAAGAAGATATTCTGTTTTATTTTTATAAAAACTACCAACTTTATCTCTCTCTCAAAAGTTGTTCTTCCCCTCTTCTGTGTCTTATTTCTAAAACTTCACATTCCTTCCTTATCAAACTGACGATGAGAGCACATTCCTAGATTCTTGGCATTGAGTATAACAAGAGTGTCTGATCAAATTCTTGAACAAAGTTAGGTTGCTCATAATTTTAGGTTTTTTGAACTCTATCTTTACTCTATAGAGGTAAGGGAAGCTAGTTGTATGTATTTTTTTTTTTCATAAATGTTAATTTATTTTGAAATAGTGAATGATATGTATGATGTGTGCGATATATTTGTGAATACGGGTAAGAGAAGCTAATTGCATATTTTTTTATAGATATTGTAATTACTTACTTTATTAAGTATGAATTACATGAATTTGGATGAAATTGAATGAGTTTTTATGTATTGTATGATGTAGTATCAATGTTTATGAATGATGTGGTGTGTGATTGAGATATACCATGTTGAGATCGTATTCTGACACTACTCGTCATTGGAATCATAAATAAAGATGGCTAGCTGGTGATAGTTGAAAGAGATTCATATGACTACGTCACGGTGTGAAAAAGAACCGGTTGTACCAGATCATATGGCTTAATAGATTCATATGACTACGTTGCGGTGTGAAAAAGAACTGATGAAACCAGATCATGTGGGTTAAAGGATTCATATGACTGTGTTACGATTATGAAAAAGAACGGGTCAGACTAGATCATGTGGGTTAAAGGGTTCATATGATCGCGCTATGGTGTGAAAAAGAACTAGTCAAACCTGATCGTATGGATTAATTTAATATGACTTTGCTACAGTGTGAAAAGGAACATGTTAGACTAGATCATATGGATTGAATTGTGTAAATGACTGTGCTATGGTGTGAAAAGGAACCGGCTAGGCCAGATCGTATGGATTGATAGGTTAACATGACTACGTTACGGTGTGAAAAAGAACCGGTTATACTAGATCATATGGATTAACCGTGTCACATGAGTGTGATGTGTTAATGATAATGTGATGTATGAGATGAATTATGAAAGCTTGATTTGTTGTAGTTTGGTTGAGATAGAAATTTAATTTATGAAAATATTTGTATTTTTAAACTCTCTAGCTTACCCTTCTTTTTGTGTGGTCTTTGTTTTGTTTTTAAATCTGGAATGACTGTGTATTGCACGTGAGTAGAGGATTTGACAGTTGGTGTGAATCCTTATTGAGTTGATGGAGAAGTTTAATTTTATTTTATTATGATTGTACAAAGATATTTTTAGTAAATTTTATATGAAGAAGTATGTTCTGAAATATATGATGAATGTATGGATATTTATATTTAAGTTTATTATATAATTCTTATGCAATAAAGTTTCTATTATATAAACAAATATGGCATGTTACATCAACAAAGATTAAAAAGATTAGTTTTATTGTCTATTGAAAACGATATGTTAAATGAAATTAATTATGATAATTTACTAAATAATTTTGCATCACAAAAAGATTGAAAAATAAATCTTAAATAAAAATATTATAATTTTAATAAACTATTTTATTAATTTGAAAATATCTCATTTTTTAATATGTTTGAAGCCTCCTGAAGCCTTGAGCCGTCACTGGTCCTAACACAACATTATGCCATGCAATTATGGCAAAAATAAAATCACATGGGAACTCTAATGACATGCAATTGGACATCCTGAATACATTAATTATATATAAAAAAAACGAAATTCTAATGACATGTGATTGGGCAATTTAAATACACTAAGTATATGTAAAAAACACGATATTAACACTACAACACACATAATATTCAATGTATCTACCAAACACTAATTTGTTCCCCAACCTCTATTTATGCAATTCTTGCCAACATAAACTATGACAACCTTATTGTCAGCCTATAAGCAACGAGAAGACGACAATTGCTTTCTCCCCCATACAAAATTATTGTGACTTTGAGTTTTAATAATGATAAAATAGGATCTCTCATTCAAGTTTATTCTTCATCGTTTGTTTCTGTCCTTTTTTGTCGCGGTCTTCTTTGTCATTGAAGCTCTTCATCATTGCATTCTCTCTTACATCCTTGTTTTTTCACTAGTTACATTGTCTCTCGTGTCCCTACTTTCTTACTCTCGATATTGTCTCTCACATCCCTGCCTTATCACCCGCGACATTCTCGCTCAATGTCTTGTCGCTGACTTTGGTGAGCGTTGTTGGTGCACTTTGGTGAAATAGATTTGTGGGTTTAGGGTTTATTGCATCTCAATTTATGGGCAGTGAACTACGATTGCTTGTGATGGTTGGTACAAAATTTTCTCCTGTGAGTTAGTCGTTGGTGTTGTATGAACCACCTTCAACATCCACAAGAGGTCTCTCTAATGGCCTACACTGCACTACACCCTTTTTACCCTCATTTCAAAATAATAATGCCAAGGACAATTCTAGTATTTTAAAAAATTATAAGTGTAAGTCACAATTTGTATGGTGCAAAAAGCAACCGTCTGACAACTGTGGTGGGTTCATTGCTGATACACATAACATGAAGGCATGTAATGACTCCACCATCCAAGCCTGACGTTGAGTCATTAAAGTAAGCAAGGATAGTCACCACAATGGACTTTTGACTCAGTCGATAATTACCGACAGATTTCAGAGTCTGTTAGTAATTATCGATCGATTTAGGGTAAATTCGTTAGTAAATCCGTCAATAAATTTAGCGACGGATGATATCTATCGATAAATTTAGCGACAGATGATATTTTACCAATGGATAAAGTTTCATTGATAAAATTTCGTCAATAATTTAACTTTTTTTTGTAGTGTCCCCCTTGTAATTCACCACAATCATTGGGTTGGGGAATGAAGAGAGATCTGAGAGGTTTAAAATTATAAATAAACGGGATGAGAAAGGAAGAGGAGTTTGTGTCAATGCAAGAGGCCAGTGACGACGGAGAGCACAACGGCGGAGTAGGCGGCAATGGCATGGAGAGAAAGGAGCCAATAATAACAATAATAATAATAATAATAATAATAATAATAATAATAATAATAATACAATTTTTATATATTTTTTTCTTTTTTGGTGTTTAGTCTTACATTAATTGTAATTTATTCTTTTCAATATTTTTAATTATCTAGATGAAATTAAGTGTTGAAACTTAGGATACTAATTGTCTATTAAATTTTATAGGGTGTTTAACAAAAGAACTTTAATGTTCAATACATTTTGTATTTGATGAATGGTTATACCATAAGGAGAAATCCTGTGAGTCATGAAAAAGTCCATATACTTTGTATGCAAGTGCAAATTTGACAAAGGAACATTCTCGTATCTAAATGGAAGAGCTAACCATTATGCAAGTTTGTTAGCAATACAAAATTCACCTAAAGAATAGAGATATTCGTGTAATCTTTCACTAGAAAATGATATTGGATATTTATCAAAAGGACTCTACAAGAAGAAATTTTGGTCATTTTTGTATAAATGTTGTTTTAATGTCTCAAGAAGAACCAAATTCTATTGAAGATGATCTAACTAAGGAATATTGGTATATGGTAATGCAAGAGGAACTAAATCAATTTAAAAGAAATGATGTTTAGGAATTGGTACATCAAAATCAGTCAGAACAAGTAATATAACAAAATAGGTTTTTAAAAATAAGATCGATGTAAAGGATTCATTATAAAGAACACGGTAAGGCGTGTTTTAAAAGGGGTATAGGCAAGAAGGCAGAATTGATTGTGGTGAAACCTGTGCACCTAGAGCAAGACTTAAAGTCATAAAGTTACTTGTTGTAACATCTATCATGGATTTTAGTTTTTTTTCAAATAGATGTGAAAGTATCTTCCTAAATAGATTTATCATAGAGGAAGTGTATGTAGAACAACTTCATGGCTTCATTGATTTTGAATATCCAAACTATGTCTACAGGTTAAAGAAAGCACTATATAGAGTTAAGAAATCACCTATATAGTTCAAAAGGCTTAGTACTTTCTTATTTAAAATGGTTTCAAAGGATGCAATGTAGATTCAACTCTATTAAATAGCAAAACTGAAAATGATATACTATTTGTACAAATATATGTTGATTACATAATTTTGGATTTACAAAAGTTGTTTTGTGTAAGGTGTTTTCAAATATTGTGCAGTAGGAATTTGAGATTTTAATGATGGGTGAATTGACCTTTTATCTTGGTCTTCAAACCAAGCAAGTCAAGAATGGTTTATTCATACACCAATCCAAGTACCGCATTGAACTTTTAAAGAAATTAAGCATGGATAGTAGCAAAGAATCAACAAGACCTATGACCACACTACATGTTACTTTGGATGTTAATGAATAGGGTAAACCATTAGACTAAACTAAATATAAAGATATGATCATATCTCTTTTATATTTGACACTCCCCCTCACATGTTGCATTGTGTGTGTTTGTCTTTGTGATAGATTTCAAGTTACACAAAGAATCTCATTTAACTGATTTAAAAAGGATTTTTTAAATATGTCAAAGGACCTAAGAACATTGGCCTACGGTATCCTAGAGGTACTGAAATTAACTTCATAGGGTATAAGGATATGATTTTGTTGGATACAAGTGGTACATGTTACATATTAGTATGTTCACTAGTATCTTGACATTCTAAAAACCAAGAATTTATGGATGAATCAATAACTAAGGCAAAATACATGGTCGTTAAAAGTTGTTGTGCTCAATCCATATGGATGAAACATCAACTCGAAGAATTTAACATGTTTATTTATCACATTTCACTAAAGTGTGACAATACTAGTGCCATAAATCTTTAAAGAATCCAATCATGCATTCTAAAACTAAGCACAATGAGATTATACACCATTTTATTATGGATCATATAACTAAAGGTGATTGCATTTTTAGTTACTTAATTAATTATAGATAAATACGATCTATCATCTCTTTGTGTTTTCAATATCTTCATCTCTCACATATAATCATTTCTTAATATCAATAATCAATTATCATTCCGTTCTAAGTTTTTCAACCTCTTGCAATTAATCAATTATTACTAACAATATTTTATTATCTTTCAATACTAGGACTTAAATTATCTCATAGATAATTAATTATGTTGTCATCTAATTGATTATGTCAACTAGAATTCAATTTTTTCTCAAATTTTTTTCTTAACATAATCTATTATGAAATATAATAATAATAGATTATTGTTATTGTTTCGTTGACCTTGTAACTGTAATAGTCAATTTTACATTTTGCGTGAAATCAACGTTATTCAATTTATTCATTTCACTACTCATTGCCCCTAACTTTCTAGGTCTTCAAAATCCTCCAAAAATCTTCTTTTTCTATCTTAAATCTCACTATCCTCCATTGCTTATCTAGAAAAAGCTTCAAATCCTCTAATTATTCCTTAGCTCCTTTTTTTATTACTCCTTTTTATTCTAATAGGGCCTCTTCATCTAGACCTAAGAGAGTGAAGAGCATTGTTGTTAAGAATAGGATATTGATTTTTCTCGTCCTGCTTCTTTAGAAGGTTGTACCACTGATGAGGACCAACAAAATGAGTACAAGATGTATGGAAAGAGAGATTGTCATCACTCACAAATAATTTTTCTTGAATTTCTTCAAGTATGATTATTTTACTTTCAAGAACTCTTGTGTGCTCAAAAAGTTTGTAGAACTCAATAGTAAATATTATCAAGATCTTATCAAGGTTTTCTCAAAGTTGTTCGTCACAAATGTACGATTCTATCAAGAGTAAAGGGAGTAAATATTATAGATGACAAGGTTTGGACAAATGTGGTTGGCTTCTATATGGAGGAGAAAAAGTGATGGTTGGTTTTGAAAATTTCAACAAGCTAGCAGTATATCAATCATGCTTAACGAACCAAGCTACTCAGAGGAATTATTCAATCTTCATAACAAGTGGCATGAGATGGATTAAAGGTTTCTTGTACTTTTAATTGCATGAGTATCTTTCCCTAGGGGAAGCAATCATGCTCAAATGACAACCAAAGACATGCATATCATTCATGCCTTCAAGAGTAACATTACTATCAATTAGCCTGGGATTGTCACTGAAACAATCCTCAAAAATCTATTCATCTTAATCAACATTCCATGTTTTATTTTTCTGTCTAGAGTATTTAACTATTACAAAATTGATGTTATGGGAGAAACCTTCAAAAGTATATACTCTTCCAACAAGATAGAAAATTTTATAAGTATTTGTTAGATGAATTTTGCATCTATCATCTAGCATCTATCGTTGCTCTTAGTAAACTCTTATATAGATCGTCTGATGATATTACTCTTCTAATCATTTGAATAATTTTGATCACAGTCAGATGAATTCATCTATCACGAAGTGAAAAAGATAAGCTTTTAAAGATAAAAATCCGAATTGTATTTAATGTTGTAGATAAACCTTACTTCTTATCATCACCACTTAAATATAATTCTACAGTTGAAAACTTTTTCAAGAATCCAATAACATACTACTAAACTTTAGAATCGAACCAAATTACAACTAAATAATTGAGATAAAATTGGAAATAATTATTACAATCATCTCTAAGAAGAAGAAGGTAAGGGAAAGAAGAAGAAGAATAAGAAAAAGGTAAGGGAAAGGTGTAAAATAAGTTTAGGCCGAGTTCAAGAGAGGGAATGCATTGAACTTTCAAAAATTTTTGCAAACTATTAACATAGTTAAAGACAGGATGAAACAAAGGATCAGTAAATTTTAGAACAGATTCAATCAATTTAAGTATTTAACAAGACTAGAAACAATACCAATTAGTTTACTGGAATCAAAGAAGTAATAGACAGAGCACATTTTACTCAAACAAACAGTAATACCAATTTACTGCTAACAAGAAGTAAACAAGATTAATCAATACAATCTCAGATAGAAGCGGAAGAAACTTATTGAGTTAAGAATATTTTCAGAACAATTCAGAAGTAATCACATGAATAGTATAAGCAGTAACCTCAGATCAATCATGCACTAATACAGTTCAGATTAATTGACAGAACAAGAACCAGTAATTGTTTCAAGGAAAACTTGTTTTAAGAAATTTAACCAATTAAACAGTGATCCCAGACAACTAAAAATACTCAAACAAGATCAATAACAGGTTAAGTCAATTATACATATGAAATAACAATTCCAGAAAAACACAAAATAATACCAGAAGAATGAACAGTTAATTATGCGAAGAATAGTTAATTGCGCAAGCAAGAACAAAAACAAGAAGTGCTCAAGAAGAGAGAAAGAAAGATCAAGAACACAAAGATTTATACTGGTTCACCCTTCCTCAAGGGCTACGTCTAGTCCTTTGCCAACTAGCAGAGTTCCACTAAAAAAGATCACCAAGATCATTTTTACACAATACATAACACTTGCAACCCGCAAGCAAACACTGCTCACAGCAGCAAATAGCCTATTGAATCCTACAACAGTTGTCTAACCAATGCAGAACCCATTGCACTAAGCCTGTTACGATTATAACCCCTATTTAATTCGTAACACAACACTCACAATACAACAAGAATCAATCAATGAAACAATTACAGTAGTAAATCCACTCAACATATTACAAATGTATTAAGAACAGAGAAGAAACACTTAGCTCTGGATTAAGATCACAGTTTCACAAATTCACATCCAAAGCAATGCTC
>Ga0099825_1010129_pt1 | contig 10436 bp, 8 predicted proteins | sample SiratroredBW_FD_76838 | JGI IMG/M metagenome (GOLD analysis project Ga0099825, IMG submission 76838) | Root nodule microbial communities of legume samples collected from California, USA - Siratro red BW | ecosystem: Host-associated > Plants > Roots > Nodule | place: USA: California | collected... | reverse complement strand
ATAATATATATATATATATATATATATATATATATATATACATATATATATATATATATATATACATATATATATATATTTGTGTGTTTGTGCGTGTATGTATGGATGTGCACGTGCGTGTATGTATGTGTCTATGTGTGTTTTTTCTTTTCTTTTTGGTGAAGTTTCCAAAAAGAAATAGATATTAAAGGCTTCCTAGTAGACACCCTAGAAAGAGAGTTGCATCTCTTGGACAACTTAATTACAAAGTCTTTTCATAGCCAGAGCGTTCCCTAGTCCTCTTCCACAACATCTCTCACTGAAAACCCTAAAATATATTTCCCTTGTAGTGTGTGCTCTCATGAACCCTAGAGACCAAAGAAAGGTCTTTACTAATGTTTAGGCGCTTTAACTTTGATTTCTAGTTGTCATGGAGACTTAAGAAAATTAAATAAAAAAGTTAAATATTACAAGAAAGAAAGACAAATGAGGAAAGCAATAAAAGCTATACGTGTCTTATGATAAAAGTGTTGATGCAAACCCGTCTCCAAGACTGCAAACAAGAATAAAAAGGTCATTGAGTTAGAGCTTTGATAAGGAGTTTATCAAGGGTTTGGGATTAATTCGACTTGTTTGGGCTCTAAGAAAACTTTTGGACCTAATTTCAAAATGAAAAAATCACTCTAAAGATTTTAGAGCTTCAATATTACAATACCTCCAGTTGTAAAAATTGGATAGAGTACTATAGAATTTATTTTAGGTCTTGTATTTTGGGCCAAGTAGAATATGATTTTAGGCCTTGAATCCCATAAGAAAAAGTGATGGTCACCATTGAAAGAAGCCTTCAAGAAGGTACCCCCTTGGAAAAATTAAGTTGGGGCAACATAGGAGCTTCTTCTCCTAGATTCTTTTGTCATTTATACACCTCTCATTGGAGAGTATTTAAAGCTTAGGCTGCAAGCGACCTTTGCCACATGGCACTCTCCCAATGGAGAGGATTCTCTCCACTCATGACTTGCCACTTGTCAAAATCACTCTAAGTAGATGAGTCTAGGAATTATCTATTAATTGTCAATTCCGTGATCAATTATATGGATAAATCTTGCTTTCAAATAAGGATTTTATGACAATGAATAAATCATGCTCTATTCTTAGACACGAGTTTTCGTCTAGTAAATTGATTTAGTTCTAGATTCAAAAGATATTTTTCAATACTCTTAAGAATTAATGGAGTTATGGATTCGCACAACAAACATAAGAATATAATTAATATTCTTATGATAAGACATAAAATAAACACAAATACAATTACATGAGATTTGTACCTAACTACATCTACCCGAACAATAATTGGTTTAGATCCTCATAGTCCTGTGAACACCCAACAACCATTAAAAATAATGGAAGAGGGTAGATTAAACCTAGAAACCCTAATGTGAAAGGTTTCTGAAATAGAATTTGTTTTACCACACTCGCGCCTAGCCCAACAAAGTGACACTAGGTGCAATTGGTTTTTATTGCAGACGAATTCTTCCTCCACCCCAATACCCTCGTCCTGCACCTCCATAGGTTAGCGGAAAATACAAACATGTCCTTAAATAATAAATGGTTAAACACCAAAATACCCTCTACCCCCATTTACCTCCTTAATCACTCTTATAAGCTTCATTCTCCTTTTGCTTGCATCTGATTCACTGTTTTACTGTAGCATCCGGTTCAATCATTGTATTTGTTTTTTCACCTTCACCGTCAACAAAAGTGATATGTGCGTGTGGGTAAGAATCTGCAACATTCACATCGCAGATCTGGGAGGAGAAGCTATGTATTTGCTCCAATCTGAATTAAAGCTTTAAACAAGTAAAAAGTAAAAAAAAATTATGTTTATTAGCAATTTCTGAGTGGTATTCATGATTAGGGTAGTTAATTTGATGATTGGGTTTCCATCGACGGTGAATCTGCATCGGAGAAGATGAACTTCATATGAACCGGATGCCCCGCGTCCGGTTTACATTTTGGAAAAAAACCAGAATGTAAACTGGATGGGGGACCATCCGATTCACATTTGCAAATGAAAATGTGAACTGGATGGCCCTCATCCGGTTTACAATTTTTTTTCCAAAATATAAACCGGATGGGGTGCCATCCGTTTCACATTTTCATTTGGAAATGTGAATCGGATGGCCCCCCATCGGTTTACAATTTTTTTTTTTGAAAAAAAACAGAAGGTCATTTTGGTCATTTTTATAGGAACAATTTTGACATTTTCAAAACTTATGGTGGTGCAGGACGAGGGTATGGGGTCCAGAAAGAATCCGTCTTTATTGCTATTTCAACACCTTTGGCCTATTTTCAACATCTTAAGCCCAGCCCATGAAACCTGCACCCGACCCACATTTTGTGAGCCCAACTCAGCTTTCAGCATCAACATTCCATTTTATCATTTATTTATCCTTTCGGATTCCAATCTTACCCTTTTTTTACCCAAATGCTTCATGTTCATATATTTAACATAGTTAATGGGATTCGGAGTAAAATTTGTTGATACAATCAAGTAAAAACTTATTTATAAAAACATGGGATTTAGCAGGTTCTAAGCCTAGAATGAATTTATTTCGTTATGAAAATAAGCCCAAAAGATATCATATAATTTAACTTTATGAAAACCCTAATTTGAAGTCAACATCCAACCCTCCTTATTAGGGAAGTAAAAATCCTAATTGAGGAGGCCAAGAAGAGTCAACATACGGTCCACTACACAATCGACATGGCTATGCATCAAGCAAGGGAGCAAAAACCCTTATAAACACATGAAGTTGCTTTATTTTGCATGATGTGGGACATCTAGCAAGCTATACGCACAAAAATTCTCTTGCACTCATTTGTTGTGTTATTAGTCTCACATCCCCTAGATCATGGTGTGCAAGAGGGCTCTAACTATTATTAATTGCGTGTCTTGCTTCTTGTAAATTTAAAAAAAAATGGTCAAATAAACAACAAATCATTACTATCTAGCCTAAAACCATGGCAAGTGCCTCACTTCGTCACACTAACAACGAAGTTACATTTAAAGTGGGTATTAAGAAAATGGATTTCACTTAGTATTTTTGCCAAAGAAGACAACAACAAGGTTGTTCGAACAAAAAAATGAGGTACAAGTTTAAAATACCTGGTCAAAAACACAAAATTGTCCAAACCCGAACCATGACAAGTGCCTCACTTTATCACACCTAACGTCAGACTTAAATACAAACATTAGCCTTAAGGAAATGCATTTTACTCACTACTTTTGCCAAATAAGACAATGATTGTGTTTTTAAGCAAAAATATGTGGTACAAGTTCAAAAAACTGTCAAGATTACATAAGATCACTATTTTCCAACCCAAAACCGTGGCAAGTGCCTCACTTCATCACACCTAACAACATACTTCATTGAAAAAACATGGTCTTCAAGGAAATGCATTTCACTTAGTATTTGTGCAAAAAAAAGACAATTACAAGGATGTTTGAACAAAACAATGAGGTACATGCTCACTAAACTTAGTAGAAAACACAAAATCATTATTGTCTAGCCTAAAACCATGAAAAATACTTCACTTTGTCACACCTAATGAAAAACTTTAATATAATAATGGGCCTTAAGGAAATTCATTTCACTTAGTATTTTTGGTAAAGAAGACAATGAAGGGTTATTTGAACAAAAAAAACATGGAGTACAAGTTCAAAAAACTTGGTCAAAAGCTCAAAAATCATTACTATACAACCCAAAACCATGGCAAGTGCCTCACTTCATCCCACTTGATGATGACGGACTTAAATACAAAAATAGGCTTTAAGGAAATGAATTTCACTTAGTATTTTTGTCAAATAAGACAATGATAGGATTGTTTTAACAAAAACAAAAAAATAGAGGACAAGTTCAGAAGACTTAGTTAAAAACACAAAAAATCATTATTCTACAGCCCAGAATAATATTTTAATTAAACATTATTCATTAAACTAATTTCCATTCTTACCATATGACATCAAAAGTTATTTTCTATGACCAATAATTTAACACTTGCACTAGAAATAAGTACAACAACAAACCAAACATAGAATATCCTAATAAACCTATTTCAAACCTCATTAAAAAAAATACCAAATATAAAATGAAATTCATAATCAAGATGATATTATTATTCACCAATTAGTTATTCTCCCTATGTTATTTCACTAAAATACATTAACAACGTCTTCATATTTAACTTTCAACAAAATTAACATAAAGTGATATTGAATTCAAGGTTGGGAATTGGGAATGTCACCCAATCATTTCATGCATCCTCATTTTTCCAAAGAAAAACAACTTCATAAGTTTCTCCCATAAGGAAGAAGTGGTTTAAGGTAGAAGAGATTGGCAACTTCTCTCAACCCCCAATAATGATTTTCAAATGACTTAGTGTAGCACTAATAGCCTATTATGCTATGATGGCAAATACATCAGTCGCAAACATAACAAGTAATAAATATTGTTCTTTCCCAAAGGATTTTCTTAATACACAACAATTTAAATGATTATAATAAAATTAGACTCAAGAAATAATACATAATTAAAATGTTGTACATAAATTCAAACAAGTAAATATATTTAGGGTTTGATATCAAAACTTGGAATATAGAAAAAGGGTAAAAGATTAATATAATGAAATTGGTAGGAATATATTCCACCAAACCCTACCCTCATGTATGAAAAAAACTTTCTTCTTTTCAATTAATTATCAAAGTCAATCCACAATAATACTCAATCCCAATTCCTTAGCAGATGAGCCTAAGATTCTCTATTAACCGTCAATTCATTGATCAATTATATAAATGCATCTTGCTTTTGCCACAAGGGTCTGAAGACATTAAACAAATCTTGCTCTATTCTTAGACACAAGCTTTCATATGATATTTTGATTTAGATCTAGATTACAAAAGATATTCCTAATACCCTAAGAATCAATTATCAAGTCACAAATCAACACGACAAACCATGAGCATAAAAACAAAATACTAATAAGCATTCATGATAAGACATAAATAGAACCAATATTGATTATGTGAGAGTTCCATCTAATTACATCTAACCCCAACAATAATGGGTTCAGCTCCTCACAGTCATGAGACCAAACAACCAATATGAACAACAGAAGAGGGCTGATTAAACCCAAAAACCCTAAGTTGCCTCCAACTCTAACTTTTTATATCTCTAGCCAAAGATGCAAACCCTAATGCGAAAAGATTCTTAAGTAGTATATGTTTTTTGGCGCTTACGCCTAGCCCAGCAAAGTGGCGCCAGGTGCAATTAGATTGTATTGCAATTTCTATCATTTTGGCCCAACTTTTAGCACTTGACTCAGAAAAGGGAGCCTAACTCACTTTGTTGAGCTCGACCCAGGTGTTAGCCTCAACATTTCAAGTTTTCCCTTATGTGCTCCTTAGGGATTCCAATCTTGATTTTCTTGATCCAAATGCTTCATATTCATTTATTTGACAATTAATTTGATTTTGAGTAAAGTTTTATTAAAAACTCAAGTAACCAATTATTTTTAACAAGAAAAAATTATTTATAAAAAGAGATAAAAACATAGAATTCAGTAAGTCCAAGCTTAGAAAGAGTTGATTTCATTATCAAGATAAGCCCAAAAATATCATATCATTTAACTCTATAGCCACCTACACAATGTATGCATCCCACCCTTGTAATCAACAAAAGCATAAAAAGAATTGAAAGTGTCTAATTATTCAATGTGAACTATACTAACTTCAAAATGCTACATCCTTTCAATGATCCAAATGCATTAATTTATACTTGAACTATAAAGGGTGGGATGGGTTGTTACTCTGATATTCACTGTTTGGTTCAGGTGCCTCAAAACATGTGTCATCACATACAGTTCTATAGTGCCACGCATTTAGGACTTGTCAACATAACTCAGACCGTGCATTGACGATACGCAACCATGACAGGTAATGGGTAGTTGGCAGGACTCAGAAAAATTGTAGTGACATGCTAATGCACTACATTTAAGACATGATATGAAATAAACATTTACATTTCCTTGCATTTAATACTTGTCAATGTCACACGGTATGTGTGGTGAACACAAATAACCTTGGATGAAATGTTACCCTGACATGTAACGACTTGAGCGGGTGACTCAGAAAATCCATCCTCACATACACATGCTCAATGGCACGCATTTAGCATTTGCAAATATCACTAGGAATGCATGTTGAGCACTTGATAGGATTTCCACTCTTCAAGGACAAAGTCTGAATGCTTTAGAGCTTCCAAACACTATACCATTAAACAAGTTATATTAGCACCAACCTACACTCAACGAATAAGGCCATGTAGATGAAATTATAGCTTGTAAGTCTCCTTTCCCTTTCGTTGCAACCAAGATCGTGAACGGGGACGACGGTCCAAAGAAAATAATAAGAAGATAAAAATAACGGAAAGGGATTACTCTTAAAAAAAACAAACAGAGAAGTCGCCACTATAGTTTATTATGGAAAACTATGGAAAAACCAAAGATAAGAAAATGGTCTGCGAAATCAAAATAAAAGTTGAGAGCCGGTTACGTGTAGGGAAGGTATTAGCACCATACAACGCTCGTTCTAAAATGACACATTTAATTAAATTAGCAAAACAAGTGTGGTTTGTTAGAATGTTTGTTTTTCCCAAAAAGAAGAAATGAAAATCAAAGTAAAAACAAAAAATATTTTCTATTTCTGGGCTTGACAAGGATTGACCTTGCTCCTACGTATTTCTATCTTTGATGGAAAATCAGTGTTTACTTAGTTCTGGAAAGAAAATTGTTCGTTGCTGTTTTGATATTTTTTTAAATTTTAAATTTTAATTTTTTTGAAAATTTTATTATTGTTTAGAAATTTATAACTCGTTGATTGATGTACGAAGGGGTAGGAATGACCATACTGAATACTCCTTCTGAGTAATTTTCGTATAAGATATTACTTGACGCTTGAGATCATTTGAATATTTAATCAAAGAAAGCTCTAAAAGAAATATTGTGTGGGTGAATGACAAGTTTTGTAAAGAACAAGAATTAAAAACTAACTAAAGGGTCCAAAATTTTTAGTAAAACAAATTTGTAAAAGTCGTTCAGTAAAGGGTGCTCAAAAAAGGCTTTCGGTGAAGATTTTGGAAGAAGTTAAGGGACACTCGGGAAAGGCATTCTGCTAAGGCTTTCTAAAGAGATTCAGAAGAGGCTTTCAGATAAGGTTTTCAGTAAAGATATTCAGGAAAGGCTTTCAGTAAAGGCTAAGGCTTTTGGGAAAAGGAATTCAGCTAAGCTATATAAGGCATTCGGTTTTGGGTTCCAAGGCATTCAATTTTGGTTTAAGGGAATTCGGCTTGGGATTCAGGGCATTCGATTTTGGTTAAAAGGCACTCAGTTCTGTATTAAAGGAATTCGGTTTGGGGCTTTAGGGCATTCAGTTTTGGTTCTAAGGCATTTTGTTTTGGATTAGAGGCATTCGGTTTTGGATTAGAGAATTCGATTTTAGATTAGAGGCTTTCGGTTTTGGGTTAGAGGTATTCAATTTTGGGTTAGAGGCATTCGATATTGGATTATAGGCATTCGGTATTGGATTAGAGGCATTTGGTTTTGGGTTAGGGTCATTCGGTTTGAGCTTCAGGGCATTCAGTTTTGGTTCAAAACCATTCGGTTTTGGTTTTAAGGCACTCGGTTTTGGATTAGAGGCATTCAGTTTTGGGTTAGAGACATTCGATTTTGGGTTAGAGGCATTCGATTTCAACACAACATTAAGCACTGCGGAGGTACTAGCGGTGATATTGCAGACCCATAAAATGGCGCTTGTGTGTGCAGTAACAATCGTTATGGAAATACCATCAGTGGCATTACTTGACTCATAAAAGGGCTGCAATAACCACTGTGGAAGCCCCAACATAAGAAGGGATAGAGGAACAATACAATAACCACTGCGGAGGTATCGACAACGATATTGCAGAATCATAAAAAGGGATGTGGGAATAGGACAATCAAATGACTTGAGAGTTAAATTTAGATGTAATCCAAAAATACAAAATCCAGACCAAACAACAACTCTCCCTTTTTTTATTATTATTTCAATTACCCATTGGAGCAGAAAATATATAATTTCAAATTGTTTACAGTATTATATTGACATGGTTTATAGAGACTATAATTACAAGAAGATAACTACGGATGACACTAATTTTGGAATTAAAAATAAAAGCTATTAAATTTTCTATAACTATAAAAACACAAAACCAATGACAATTCAACAACTAGTCTTTTCATCAACTGACGACATAACTTTAATATTACCATTCGAAAAGGGCAAAGAAGTTATTGAAGTCAATTATTGTCATCCACTTAAAGTTTAATAAAAAAAATACACATGATTCAATACAAATCCAATATGACATTGATGTTCTAGCACAAATATTCAAATGTTGAAAAGAAAAGCTCAACTATACTACATCCAACTGTACAACGTAAACAATCATAGGGCAAAATAAAACTCTTTTTCTAAACCAAAGATTTACAAAGAAGAACTGCAGACGAGTTGGTTCGTGACTTAGATCAAAATACCTATATTGACTACCATGACATCAAATAATTTTATTACGTAAAATATTAATATATTTAAACTAAATCTTACAATAATACGTTTTTCTAATTTAGTTTTCAATTTATTCATTAATTATGTCAACTTTATTTACGTCAATAAACCTCACTATTACAAGCATCAATAATAAAAATAAAGTATAATAATGCTACTTCAAAAATTTATTTCTATACATTTTTATTTTATTTTTTTATCAAATTTCGAAACTAATTTTTCCAATTCATCAATATATCAATTTAAATATTCGTTATAAACAACTAAAAAACTTCAATTATACCAAATACTTTAGAATCATTTTTTTACTAGTTTTTCTTTCCTCTACTGCTTCGTAAATTTTACTTATTTACATATTTTTTAAATTTATATTTGCTGAAGATTTATGTAATTTAAAGTAATTATTTATTAAAATTTTATTTTTCTAAATATATATATTACATAAATTTATTTTTAAAATTAATATATTTTTCACTACTCAATAAATTTAATTATATCAATTACATTTCATTTCTTTCTTACAATCCTATATTTTTCCACAAAATTTTTCACGTTTAAACATTTATCTATTTCTTAAATATATTTGTATTAACTATTTATTTATCTAATTTTTTATTTATCTAAGTAATTATATCTTACACAATTATTACATATAATTATTTTTCTTGATTTTTATTTAAAAAATGCAATGTTTACTCAAAAGTATTTCTCCTAAATTCTTTAATTTTTATATTTCTTTTTTATTTTAGAACACTAAAAAAATTAAAAAACCATCTCACAGTTCCATTGAAAATTGAATTCTGTTAATATTTCAGCACCAACTCAACCAATTACTGGTCAGAATTCTACTCTCTAGAAATTGAATTCTATCCTTCACCCAAAACCTGTAATCTGTGCAAATATTCTACAAAATGTTATGTGAAAAAGAAACACTCAAACCGTGCTATTTTAGAAAAAAAAAAAAATCGAGAGAATCATAAGCTGCAGAAAAATCAATATCATCAGGTTCGTCTCAATTATTGGAATACTTCTCCATCTTTTTTTATACATATTTGGTTATAATATTTGGTTTTCTTGCAGAGTCTGATCACGGCTCAATGCTCATTTAATATGACTGATATGAAGGTCAGGCTCCATAATTGTTAAGGAAGGTCGATCACGCCTTATTTACAATATTCTTTACACTATATGTTTTGTTTCAATTTCATCTTGAAAAATAAATTATTAAGTAAATAAACCGTGCTAAACCGTATTCAGACCATCTTTTAGATTTCTCTAAACAAAAATACGAACAAAACAGTTTTATAGAAATTGATTAGTAAAGATATTATGTCACAAAATTTTTATTCAATCTTTTTATTAATGGATACAATCTTCTTTCCTATTCTCGTGAAAATTTTGGGAGACATATTAAGTTTCTCCTTGATATTTGCCCCCGTATACTAATAGATTTTTCAATATATATGTAATTGTTTTAGTTTAATTAATAATGATAAATTTAAATCATAAATGTGTAGTTATATTAAATATTGAGAAAAAATAATAATTTTCATAATAATTAACTTACAGTATAAGAAAAATTTAAAATTACTGATAAAAAATTATTAACAAAAATTTATTTATCAATCAAATATTGTTATCGACGATTTTATTAAAAAAACACTTTAAAATTATTTTACCGACAAATTTCATCTGTCACTAATTATCGATAAATTTATAATAAATTTTTTTTTTACAAGTTATCTGTTGGTAAATTATGTAAATTACCAATTTACAGACGGATAATAATAATAATATT
>Ga0099825_1010128_pt1 | contig 10439 bp, 10 predicted proteins | sample SiratroredBW_FD_76838 | JGI IMG/M metagenome (GOLD analysis project Ga0099825, IMG submission 76838) | Root nodule microbial communities of legume samples collected from California, USA - Siratro red BW | ecosystem: Host-associated > Plants > Roots > Nodule | place: USA: California | collected... | reverse complement strand
GGTGCTACTTATTTGAAGCTTCATGGACTGAACCCTAGAGGCATTATATTATAAATTGAGGAATAATAAAATTTAAATTCAAACATACAGAAGATCTAAAGTACAAGGTAAGTAAAATTTTGTAGCTCCGAATCTTGTGAATTGATCTCTCTCTGGTGAATTTGAGCGAACTTAACATGGGGAATTGAAACAGCTAAATCGTACTAGGAAGAAGAAAGTACCTTGAACTTGCATATTCGAAGAGTTTGCCACCAGGTGAAAAGACTATGAGAGCAATCTCAGCATCACAGAGAAGAGAAAGCTCACGTGCCTTCTTGAAAAGCCCACTCTTCCTCTTTGAAAACGTCACCTGCCTCGCAGTTACGTCCACGATCTTCTTGATAGGTATCTTCTTCCTCACCATTCTCGTCAACAACAATAATCAAGAAGACCATAAAACTGTGCCCTTATTGCTTCTGAGAGTTTCACATGAAATAAGGTACATGTCACGAACTGTACTCATGGATTAAGAAACCAAATAAAGATTCGTAATTTGGGTTTTCATGTGAACCCTTTTTCATAAAAAAGAAAGTATCACATGTATTATTGTTAAGGAAAGAAAAGTTTGCTGCTTGAGCCGTACAGAGAAAAGGTGAAGAAAATATACGCTTTTGGCGAAAATTCCATGTAAGAGAGGAAAAGAAAGTGAGTAGATTACTTGTTAAGATCTTGACAAAACGATTATGGTGGATTGAAAACAAAAAACCAAAGGCAAAGGTAAAAGCAAGTGCAAGAACACAAGGAACCCTAGCTAAATGGGGGCGAAAGATAAAGAAAAAAAAAAGTTAAAGAAGAAACCTAACATGTCCTTGTCTGCAGAGAAAGATGGATGAAGGGAAGAGAAGGACATATAAATCCTTCTTCGAACTTATCTCATCATTTATTATCGTACTCAGTGACACTCTCACACATGTCAATCCATAGGTTTTTGCAAGGTTCTTCCACATCTTCTTTTCTATTTTTGGAGGAACAACTTAGCCTCAAGTATAAATACTTTATTACCCTACTGTTCATGAAAATTTCCCCCCAATAATAATGTTTCTAAGAAAAAATTATATCTTTGCTATTTTTCATTCTTTACAATGAAAATTTAACTTTTGGAAAGTTGAATTTCTACTTTTATTTTGTTTGGAGAAACATGTACCTGCAAAATATATATAAAAAAGAAGATTTTTTTCCAGAATTTGACTTCTCAAGAATTCAATTATGGTGAGATTGCCGCTGTCGGAGATGGAAAAACTCAATCAGAATTTAGTTAAATAAACAAAAAAATTCAAATTATTTAAATTAAAATGAAGGTGAAAATTCGACTCTCTGAGATAACCAAATTATCTCTATGAAGAATGAAGAGTGATGTTTGAAAAAATATATTGGACTTGGATATGATTGCATTCTTACTGTAGAATATAATTTTTTTTTTTTACATCTCCAAATAAATGTATTAAGAAGTGGTGTAAGATCGTATTTAATTAGTTAATATCATCAACATTTTATTCTAGTGATATATAAAACTTAAATTCATTTGTATAATTAAGGAATGTAAATTAGTTGAATTAAATTTGACTTTGAAAAACTAATTCTTTTTTGAATATTCTTGTTCGAAAACTTGAACAATTTCAATTTGAACTTGAAAAAGTTACGTCATAATATGATATTTTAAATATTTTATTTTATTTTATTAATACTTAGATACTTTTTTTGTTAAAAAGATAAAATAAATTATTTAAAGATTTCACAGTGTATAATTTTTTGTAATAAATCTAGGCATAAGTATTTTTAATCTAAATCATTTATTTTGATTTGAATGTAGCTATTCTATCTCAAATCTAAATCTATTTGTTGTGTGTGTATGTTAGTAGAAAAGAGGTGTTTCTTTTATATTTTGTAGAAAAAGTAGTATTAATAATAATAATTATTATATGGAAAAATAATGGATGATTATACGGTCATTATTTTTTTTATGTGAATAATTTTTTATTTTTACTTTTTAATTTATAAGATAAGTAAAAATAAAATAAGGATTTTAAATGTGTATTATTTATATATTATTATAGATTTTTTATTTTAAAATATAATTAAAATTAAAATAAGAACATAAAATGTATATACCAATTTTTTATTATATGCATAACTGTGTATTTTTATTTACAACCACCTATCAATTTCTACATATGGCATGGCAGAGAAGAGATAAAATTTTATGTAATTTTGACCTACTATTCTATTTTTCAATTCTATAGATATCATATTTTTTTTATTAAAATGCACTGTTAAATTGAAAATTCCTTTTATATAAAAATTATATATACATATATACACTTTTATACTAATCTAGTTTTTTTTACTTTATTAGTATAGATTAAAATTGACGTAATATGTTAAAAAATTAATATAGAATTATTTGATTATTTTAACCATTTTTGTTTTATTTTAAAATATATATATATATATATATATATATATATATATATATATATATATATATATATAATTATGATAACATAAAATTATAATTTAATAATTAAAATTTAAAATTTAATTTTTTCTATAAAATTGTTAATGATGTACCAATTCATAAAGTTATATTCTTGTATTTTGATTATAGTGTATATGTATGCAATTATTATTTTTATATAACTATATATTAAAACTATCTCTCTAAAATTTTATTAAGGTTGTTTATGAGTGGATTTGATTAAAAATAAAATAAAATCCGATTCAATATTTTTCATTAGTTACTTTTAGTTTGGATTTGGAAAACTTTTCTTACAGTCTAACTAGAAGTGTGAGTTTGATTCAAAGTTAGTTAATCGGAATTACAAATGTTGGTTGTTTTCACTTTTATTAATCACTAATAATGAGACTTCATTATTTAAATGTTAGACAAATTTATTAACTAAATAACCTTTTTTTCATTAAATGTTTGTATCACATCAAACTTAAGAGAATGGGAGACTGGGAGATACAAAATAGAGATTCCTGAAATACATAAAAACATAGTAGGAATCGGAAGTATATCCTAAAAAATAACCATTTTCAAATTATATAATTTAAATAACAATAATAATAATAATAATAATAATAATAATAATAATAATTAAATTTTATTTATTAATTAAGGGATACATTATGAAAAAATATACAACAGAGCACCACACATTTAAAATTTGATCTTTTGAATCTGCATATTTTGCTATTTTGTACGGATAGTCCCATGCAATGTAAACAAATACATTTACTAGAGTTAATTTTTATTCCTATAATTATTAAAATATAAAGCATTTTAAATTATATAATTTAAATAATTATAGTAATAGTAATAAATGTATATTGAACTTAAATAAGATTTAATTAATTTTACTTTGTGCATGTTCTGTTATTAATTAATTAAGGGACATACTCTGAAGAAAGCATGCAGAGCATGTGTCTTAGAATTTAATATTTGACATGTGCACTGGGTTTATCTGGTTGTATGCATTAATGTGAGGCAGATGGCCATCAATGAAAACTCAGACACGTGATTCTCGTTTCCATGGATATTTTTTTTTTACTGAAAAAAAAATAAAATATATATATGTGTGTGTGTTTTTTTAGTGACAGTTATGTTGGAGGCAACAGTGAAGGTTTAATAGGTGTTTATACACACTGTATATGATGTAGCTATATAACCATCTTAATGGTTATAGAAATTGTTAAAAAGTGGAATGTTTCCACAGTCTTTTATATATTTTAGTTATATTTTTCTTATAATCATAAACAAATTATACTAATTTTTTATATCATTTTTATTTTTAAGAATTATGACCGAAACAAAAATAGTACTTATTTATCTTCAATTCATTAAAAATAAAAACAAACCAAAACTATCTCAGAAGATTTCCTTTTGTCTGTTCTGAAATTTCAGATTTACAAATAACCATTCTTATCTATTTAAGCTGCCATGTACGACAAATGACAAGTGCAATGTTCTGTTTAGGTTACAAAATAAGTTGCCCCAGCTGTGAATTTTTCCAGCTGCTACTCTCAAAAGCAAATTGTTTCTTAAATTCCAAAAATAACATTGATCTTGTGTTTCATACACAAGTGGAAGCTAATCTGTTCCCTTCTCACTATGGTCCTCTGAAACAATATTTCTGTTCCATTCAAATAAACACAGCCTGCATGAACATAACACCAGTATGAGGAATTCCATAAATGTTGAGATTTTTATTACAATCTATTCTAAAAGAATAAAACATTTTGTGATAAAGTAATGTTCTGACTATTATAGAAGGATGGAATGAAGTGTAAACTAACCCCAACTTGAGAGATGTGTCAGAACTGCCATTATCTAGAGGAAAATCAGATGAACTGCTGGTAATTGACTCATAACACTGCCTTTGTTCTTGAACCAACTGTTCATAAAATTTCTATTAAAGTACTAATATTGATTATTGCTAAGTAGGTTTCAAAGTATGATATCTCTATCAGAAAGCTCATGGACCACAAATAAATGAGCTAGATTTTGAAGAGCCTATCACCTGCTTCAGTTTCTGGTTCTCTTCCGTAAGTTCGGCTTCCTTCAAGAGCAATGTTAATTGCCAAATATCATTGCAGAAAAAGGTTGAGTGAATAAAGATTGATGAAAAATTTGCCAACAGACTGCATTATTATAAACAAACAAACAAATATTCTTTTTTACTATCATAGAGTGCTTGAAAATTATGTAAGAACGTAGTTTTCCACATCCAATAGCAGAAAAAACGTGGAAGCAACGATTACCAGCTTCAATCAAGACGTGATTTTTGAAGTTATATGCCCTTTTGAAATTATTTTCTAACGAACATTTTGACGAATAAACAATATACTTTTAGCCTATTTTCTATCACATTGGTCTCTACCTGTTTCTGAATCAGATAAATGGCTTCATCAAATTATTTTAACCAGGATTGTTTAATAACTTGACAAGTTGAACTTATATCTTCTAGGTTTCAAGTCAGAAATTCAAGTACGAGTGATTAACATTCACTGAGAAAAAATCTAATGAAGTGTTGTGACCTATATTAATTCAAGGCCGTGAAGTTTTGGGTGAATAAGCGAATATGCAGCATCCAGTTTAAGGTTTCGTCGTTGGCCTGAGCCTTTTTTTATCAGAAGTCTTCTTGATGGTTAGATTAAGCACAACATGCTCCCTTGGTTTCGAATATTTCATAATATTTTAAGATACAGATATATTTGACCAGAAATACGAATAATATCACAAAAACATATGGGATTTGAAAGGTATGTGAGCTATTACCTTAGTTTTAAGGCTGTTGATCTCTTGTTTAACTTTTTCATCCTGAAATCAACACGTTCACTAGTTAGCATTCCATGTCAAAAGCAGTCACAATTTACAAGTACAACATTGACTTTGCTGCTATTATAATTTAAGTAGAATAATTCTTAAGTCTGGTTGATCTAAAAGCTTTTGACTAGAGAAGTCTGTAGAGAATTATACAGTGGAGTTTTAATTAGAGAAGCTCTTAGAAGAGAATTTAGATCTCTCCATTAAACACCTATATATCTCATTGTCATTGTATTTGACATTTTAAAGTAAGGAAATTTGAGTTCTTTCTTTTTATTCTTACCTTTTCCTTTAACACAGTGGTATTAAGAGTCTGGTTTGATGTAGAGGGTTAAGAGAAAAAAAGAGTTGAGAGATGACAAACAATGGGTATATACCTTCCAATTTCTTCATCTTACAAAAGAAAATTATGAAAAATAGTTGCTAGAGTTTCAAAGTGCTTGGCAGATTGTAGAGAAAGGTTATGAGAGCCACAAGATAGAGAAATATTATCTCAATATGAGAAGGAGACTTTGTTAAAAACAAGGAAAAAGGACCAACAAGCCTTACTCTCATGTGTCAATGTTTGGATGACATCATGTTTAAGAAGGTAGTCTACGCTACCACGTCAAAGGAAATTTGGGAGATTTTGAAAAAATCCTTCTACACATCAACAAAGTGAAGAAGATAAGGCTTTAATCACTAAGGAGTGACTTTGAAGTTTTGAACATAAAAGAATTTGAATCAATTTTGGACTATTACTCCAGGGTAAATGTGATTTTAATCAACTAAACAAATATATGGAGATATAATAGAAGACATTTGTGTGGTTTCTTGACTCCAAAGTTTGATTATGTGTATGTGTGATTGAAAAGTCAAAAGAATCTTGACTCCGTGATTATTAAAGAATTGGAAGGTTCTCTACAAGCTCATAGAGAAAGAATGAAGAGAAGACAAGAAGAATCACTGGAGCAATCCCTCAAAGTTCAAGCTTTTTTGAAACATAATGAACGATTTAAGAGTCAACAAGGACGTGCACGAGGAAGAGGACATGGTCGTGAACAAGGAGGAAGAGGACATGCTTATGCACAAGGAGGAAAAGGAAATGGTAACAATGATTCAAACAACAAAAAAGAGAGCCTAAGGAAGAGCAAGAAGTCATGGTTATATTCAAAATGAAAGAAGATATGAGAAATTTAAAGTGGAATGCTAACGTCGTCTCAATGACATGGAGGAAAAAGTTAATCTTGTTAATGAAGAAGAGCAAACTTGTACTAACAATAAAAGGTGAAGATAAGGTTGTCAATTGTTCGTGATACTTAGACAATGATGCTAGCAATCACATGTGTGGATACAAGGAAAAATATGTAGAGCTTGATAAGAATGTGAATAAAAATGTGTCTACTAATCGAAAGTTCAAATTGAACAAATAGGTACAGTTCTACTCTTTTCCAAAGATGAAAGTCATAAGTTGTTCAACGATGTTTATTATGTGCCTAAATTCAAAAGCAATAGTTTGAGTCTAGGCCAACTTCTTGAAAAAGGATATGAAATTTTCAAGAAAGATAAATATTTGTGACTCAAAGATCAAAATGAAAATTTGATTGTGAAGGTTCTTATGTCAAGAAATTGGATATTCATATTGAATCTAAAAACTATTAAAGCAAAGTGTTTGAAGGTGATTGTGTAAGATAAAACATGATATTGGCACATGAGGTTCGGAAACTTAAACTTTGAAGCCTTTTAAATTTTGGGAGAAAAAGAGATGGTGAAAGAGATATGCCTCGTTGAAAAGCATTAGAGAAGAAGTTTTGCCAAAGTAAGTGCACCAAGAGCAATCAAACCACTTTAACTCTTACATACTGATATATATGGTACAATCAATTCAACTTCATTTTGCAAGAGTAAATATTTCTTACTCTTTCATTGATGATTTCAGTAGAAAAACATGGATATACTTTCTCAAACAAAAGTTAAAAGCTTTTGTTGCTTTTAAGAATTTCGAGGCTCTAGCTGAAAAAGTGACTTTGAAATCAAAGTTTGGAGGTGTGATCGAGGATAAAGAATTCACTTCATGGGAGTTTAATATTTATGTAAAATTTATAAGATTCGCCATCCATTGGTTGTTTCTAAATCACTATAGCAAAATAGAGTAGTCAAGTAGAAAAAATAGAAACATTCTCAAAATGACCATATACATGTTAAAGTCTAAAAATATGGCCAGAGAGTTTTAGGTGGAAGTTGTTTCTTGTGTGGTCTATTGTCTAATTGTTCCCCAACGTCTAATCTGAAAAATCAAACTCCTCGAGAAGCATTGAGTGGAAGGAAGCCTGGTGTTAATCATTTGCGTAAATTTGAGAGTATAGTATACACTTATGTAATGAAACAACAAAGATCTGAACTTGATGGCCGAAGTGCTTAATATGTCTTCATTGGCTATGACACTCGTCTTAAAGGCTACAAATTATACAATTCGAGCAATAACAAAGTGATGGTAAGTTGTGATGTTGAATTCAATGAAGAAACTACGTGGAACTAGGAGTAAAAGACTTATGATTTTCTTCAATATCTTGAAGAAGAAGGAGAAGATCAAGAAATGATGCCACTCCTCATTCATCCCCTCCATCACCTACATGTCATGTCCAAGAAGAGAGTACAAGTGAAAGGCTAAGAAGAGACGAGATATATGTAAAATCTATGAAAGGTTTAATAAAGTCACTTGTAATCTTGAAGAATTGCATAACCTTCAAATAGATAATGGGCTATTGGATTTTGTGGAAGTGGTGAAAGTGGAGACATGCAATGAATGAGGAGATTAAGTCAATCAAGAAGAATGATACTTGGGAATTAACAACTCTTCCCAAAAGGCGTGAAGCAATTAGAGTAAAGTGGGTGTACAAGGCTAAGAAGAATACTAGTGGATAGGTGAAAAGATACAAAGCACAACTTGGTGTAAAAAGCTACAAGCAAAATTATGGAGTAGAATATGATGAAGTTTATGTACCTGTAGGCCGCATGGATACAATCCATTACTTAATTTCTTTGGTAGCTCAAATGAAGTGGAAGATTTATCAATTTGATGTGAAGTCTACATTCTTAAATGGCTATTTAAAAGAAGTCTACATTGAGCAACTTTTGGACTTTGCAGTTAAAGGACATCAAGATAAGGTTCTAAAATTAAAGAGAGTTTGGTATGGATTAAAGTAAACACGAAGAACATGGAACAACCGCTTTTGATTGTGTTTCATGTCAAAATTCATGATAATGAAGATATTTTGATTGTTTGTATCTACATGGATAATATTACATATACTAGTAGCAATCCAAGCTTGTTTGAAGAATTCAAGAAGGTGATGTCATATGAGTTTGAGATGATAGACATAGGGTCATGCCATACTATTTGAGCCTCCTAGTTAAGCAATTGGAGAAAGGTATCTCCATTTATAGTTAAGCCAAAGAGGTTCTTAAGAAATTTAAAATGTTTAATTGTAATCCAATGAACACACCCATGGAGAATGGGATAAAATTATCAAAGTTTGAAGATTATGAAAAGGAGAATCCTACTTTATTCGAAAGCCTTGTGGTAAATTTGAGATACTTAACATATACAAGACCTAATATTTTGTATGTAGTTGGAGTAGTGAGTCGATTCATGGAGACTTCCACTTCTACTAAAGCCTTGTGCAAAATTTGAGATACTTAATATCTACAAGACTAATACTTTGTATATAATTGGAGTTGTGAGTCGATTCATGGAGACTCCCACTTCAACTCATATGAATGTTGTTAAAAGGATACTGCCTTATCTAAAAAGTATACTTGATTATGAGTTATTTTATTATTTTTCTAATGATTTCAAACTTCATGAATTTTGTGATAATGATTATTCGGAGAGATATCGATGATAGAAAGAGTACGACTTTATAATTTTCAATGGGAGGATGTGTCTTTTCATGGAGTTCAAAGAAATAGTCCATTGTCACACTTTCAATGTGAGTCAAAATATGTGACAACAACGTCATACACTTATCACACAATTTGATTACGGATATTTTTGAAAAAACTTCATTTGTCAGAAATAGAAGTTACAAAGACTTGCATAGATAACAAATATGCACAAGCACTAACAAAGAATCTAATGTTTCATGATTGAAGTAAGTATATAGATAGACACAAGATATCATTTCATAAGATAGTCCATTACTAAAAAAGAAGTAGAAATTAAGTATGTAAAAACTCAAGATCAAGTTACAAATATTTTTATAAAGTCAATAATGTTTGATGAATTTAAACAATCGAAAATAATCATGTTAAAGATTAGTGTGAAAAAGAAAATTTTAAATTAAGGAAAAAAATATTATCATAATTTAAAATAAAATTATTATTTAAAATAATTCTCTAGTTTTTTTAATAAAATCTTGAAAGTTGTTTTTAATTAGAGAAGGGTGTAAAAACTTGTATGAAGCTCTAAAAGAGTTTAAATCTCTCATTAAACACCTATAAATACTTCATTATATTTGACATTTTAAAACAAGGAAATTTAAGTTCTCTCCTCTTAATCTTACCTCTTCCTCTAACATCATTTATACCTCTTCCTCTAACATCATTTATAGGTACAATTAATTTCTAGATTTCATCCCATAAGGGAAACAACTATAATGAACTTAGAGTACAAATAATCTGAGAGAAACCTTAATTTTTGAAATAGTGGTCCAACGTCTTAGGAGAAGTTCCTCCAGTTTCTGCAATTCTTCTATTGTCAGTCCTTGCAACTCTTCCCCATTCAACCGACTGCATTAAAGATGCATTTATGGAAACCATATATCAATGAATGTATATTTTTACTGCACATGCATCATGTCTAAGTCTAAATTAAAGTAGTTGCAGTGAGTGCATACCTCAGTTCATGATTCTTATCTTCTATTTTCTTGTGCAGCATGTGAGAAGAGTCACTTCCAAGCTATACATATAATATATTATATTTTCGTAAGAATAGAATGTCATTCATGATTTTTCAATTGTTCATAAGCAAGCTATCAAAGATTACTATGTTCCAATCATCTTATTTCAGTTTTTGTTCGTTGTTCCAATGTTC
>Ga0099825_1010126_pt1 | contig 10439 bp, 10 predicted proteins | sample SiratroredBW_FD_76838 | JGI IMG/M metagenome (GOLD analysis project Ga0099825, IMG submission 76838) | Root nodule microbial communities of legume samples collected from California, USA - Siratro red BW | ecosystem: Host-associated > Plants > Roots > Nodule | place: USA: California | collected... | reverse complement strand
TAAAAATAAAATATACATTTATTATTTTTATTACACTACAAGAAAAAAAACTATTTAGATACCAATTTTAGCTACCAAATAAAATGGTTACTAATTGTGATCAAAATAGCCACCAAATTAGGTTTTGATTGTCAAATAACTACAAAATAAAAGTAATAATTGAATTTAGTGACGAATTAAGTCAAGACAATTAGTATCTAACATTAGCTACCAAGGTTTTAGTCACTTAAACCACTAGATTCTAAATTGGTATTTATGTTTACATTCAACTATGTCATTTAGTCGTGGTGTTTTGATACAAGAAGTTTGATGGATGATTCTCTTAGAGTTGAGAAAATGATTCATAGAAATTTCAATGTCATTGTCTATAGAGATGATTTTAACATGAGTGTTAAACTGATTTTCAGCAAGAGTTGTGAAATTAGTGTTGTGTGCGCGAGTTTCACCTTTAGTGCACATCAAATAGATCCATGTATAACATGTATGATCGTCCATAATTGTAGGGAAATATTAATGACCATGTATAGCAAATGTAGAGTATAGTCCCAATATATTCATGCTTAGAAGTGTAAAAGATTATAACACATGAAAATTGTTGAGAGGAAAAAGGGAATTTCCTTTTTTTATTTTACATAATGACATGTATTGCAAGTAAATAATTTTATTGTTTTTCAAACAAGGATATTGTTTTTCCATAATTTGTAATCGTTCACTAGAAACTGAGGCAAGAATGTCATAAGTCAATGAGTATTACATCACATTTTGGATGGACAATGGTATAACTAATAAGATGTAAGTGTAAGTGGTGAGGAATGAATTGTTATAAACCTCATTTCACGTCAACTAAATCAATCTTCATTTGGATTTTTATGTCCTGTGTTATACAATTTTTAGCAATAAAAATAATTTTGCATGGAAGAGACAAGTTTAGATATAGAAATTAGATTATATGTGAAGAAGAAATATAAAGAACATTTTCAAACTAAGAAATCAAAAAATTTAAACAATTTTTCTAAAATGTGTTGCAGTGACTTGTTGACCATTAGGAAGACATAAAATAATAGAATTACTAAACTAACAAGAGGTGAAAACATGAAGAGAAGATGATACATGGTCAGTTGTTTTCGAATCAAGGATCCAAGGAGTCATGTGTTGTTTCTTGATGGTGCAAATAGTAAATTCAATTTTAGTAGTGGTTAGGACTAGAAGGGTGTGTGTGCGTGGATAAAATCTAGCCAATTCAATTAGCACAGGATGTTGAGGTTGTATTTGATGGTTGTTGAATTACAACTAATAAAGCTTGATATTGTTGGGGTCGGAAGTGAATTTCTTGAAGCTCAATTGAAGTAGTGTTATTACCTTTCTATGTGACTTTTCCTTTATTAGTCACAACATTATTAGTAGATGAAAACTTGTCATTATATAATTGATATCATGGAGGAAACCCATGTTTTCTATAACACACATCAATAATATGTTCAATCTTACCACATGAGTGCATGTTCCACCATGATAAGATACACCCTTATTTTTCCGTTGATCAAAAGGAAAGTCATGTTTGTATAAAACAAGTACTCTTAGTGTGCCTAGTTTTGCCACAAAAACTGCCATTTCAACATGTGTTAACAACATTGATAGAATTATTTTTTTGTTTCAGTACTGACATTAGTGGTTAAAGTCTCATTTGTTGATAATTTATCTTTTTTGTTGAGCAACATATTGTAACAGGAGGCAATGGATCCATGAAGAGAACATGAGATCGAACATTTTCATATTGATCATTAAGCTTGCGTAGAAATTGTATTGACGGGTTGTAAATTTTCTTTGAGTAATCATGGATGCAACCTTACAAGTAAATTTAATAGCATTTGTACATATTAGATCCCATAAAAAATACTCCCATCCCATATTATCCAAAGTTTAGTAAGAAAATTTGTGATAGAAATATCACATTCTTTTATAGAAGATGTCTATAATTATAGAAGACGTCTATAATTATAGATTTGAACTACAAATAGGTCTTTTTGTGAATAACAAGCTTTGAGATCACTCTAAATGGTAGATGTTTGATCCATCCAAAGAACATTTTAACTATTGATGATGAAATGGAATGCACAAGTTAAGAAACAACCATTACTTCCAAATTTCATAGGTGTGATTATTCGATAATGGTTGTGGAGCATTTTCATTCGATAAATTCCACGTTACTTTTAATAATGAGAAGTATTCTAAGAATTATAATTTGTTGAGTGAAGAGAAAGAAAAACAAGAAGTAGAGAAGGATTTTCATTGATATGTAAGTACAATTGATTATGAATGTTGAGTAAATTGTGAACGTCTTTCCTTACAAATACAAAATAAAACAAAAAAGAGAGGCGTGTAATGGAAAAAATTAGACTTTTGATATCATAATAAAGTAAGTATAAATGTGCAAAAATATATTCGAAAAAAGCAAAAGAAAGAACCCTAGAGAGAAAATGTTATGACGCTGTATTGTGAACAATGTAATACACATAATGAAATAACAAAAATGGATATAGGAAAAGAAAAAAAAAAACCGAGAGAAAAACAGAGAAACAGATTACTCAGTATGACTAAGAGAAAACTGGTTATATGATTGATAAGAAATTAATATCTCAATTAACTCTAAAGAGTAATTAAATTATAACAATAATAAAAGGGGAAATAAAATAGCACATAATTATATTTACACGACATGAACATTTTCCATTTGTGTTGTATTATTTCAAATATTAATTATTGGGTTTATTATATTTCGAAATTTCTGGGACAATTTCAGTTAAAATTCAATACTTTCTTGTAATTCAGAATATCACCGATACGTTCTTATTTTTTACCCTTAAAGAGAATTCAAAAATATCCACGTTTTAGTGTTTTAATCTTTCACGAATTTTTCAATAAATATTTATACAAAAGAAGAAAAACAAAATAGCATGAATAATTTTTTTTTCATAAATTAAAATCAATTTATGCTCTTGGTTTCTAGAAAAACTCTTTCATGTTTAACGTCTCTAAAAATTGGGATGAATAATGTTTAAAAATCTATTTTATTTATTAATTTTACTTTTTTTTATTGAGTTTTGGATGCCAATTTAGTACAAATGATTAAAGATTAAGAAATTTATAACTTTCATTCTTGTGTTGACATTCAATGAAATCAATACCAACATTTGTGTTAATCATTGTGTTTGTTCGCTTTTATTCAATCCTTACACATAATAAGAGTTACACAATTTTCTTCTCTGAATCTCTTACAAAAGTCTTCTTTGCAAAAGCCCTTCTTTGTAAACAATATCCTAGTTTCAATCATTTTACTTGCGTGACTGAAACACCAATCTCATATTTCGGGAAAAAATTATCATATTTTTTAATTGACTTACTAGTTGACTTATTATGTTTTTCTACCTCTGACGCATGTAAAAATATCTAGTCCAAAATCATTATAGTTGATAATTCTTCTTACTTTGAAAAAATATGAAGGAATGATCGCTTGTCATACCAAAAGTCATCGAAGAAATGAAGTGAGCATAAATTAATATTTCAACGCTGTTTTATTAGCAATTTTCCCTATTTTGTATATTTCTCTTGTGAATGTTTTGTGAGATTTCCTACATTTATTTTATGAAATTCTATAAAATCTGTAAAAAAGTCGGTAAAAAAATTTATTTATTATAAATTTTTATAAAATATTTACAAACGAAGTATGATTACAAGCATTTAAAGAAAATATGGATTTATGAATAATGTATGAAACATTTATATTGAATATATTCACATTCAATTTTGATTTTGGAATTAATCAAACCGTTAGTTGTTTTAAACAGTAATATTTGTTTGAGTAGAATAAATACATAAAAAAATTAAGGAGTTGAATCAAGTTTTACCTACGAGTTCATGATTACCTCTATCCAATGTAAAAGAAGTTTATTACTATAATCTAATAAATTAGGTTTTCAATTTCATGTTATTATTAGGTTACTTTCAGCAACTAAAAGAATTCAAATATAATTAAATTTTATCAATCAAAATTTTATTTTAAGTTTATTTTTCTCTCAAATATTTCATTTTATGTTTTTCTCTTACTTATATTATTATTTGTTGCAACTTTGGACAATCTATTTAGATAGTTTATTATGTTCTTTTCTATCAAGTCCATAGACTATCTATATCATATTAGTGTGTTTGATGATCAAAAGATTATATGTGAAGTTAATGTTGTGATGATAAAAAAAAAATACAAACTGAATGATTGATTTGTATTTTGAATATCTAATAATTTTTTGCACAGTTACAAACAATGGACTCTATAAATATTTACAATATATGTTCGTAAAAGAGAGTCGATAAGACTCGTGAATTACATTACAAAATTCAAATTAATATTTTATTTGTGATTTGAATGATGTAATAATTTTTTATACAATTATAGTAAAGAAAATCAAATGAGCTCCTATAACTTTTGTTCATAACAAACAATTTTCATAGTTTATTCGAAATAGACGATCAGATAAACAAATTGAGTATGAAAGATTTTGTTTAAAATAGTTAATTATCAAAAATTAAATATCCTAAATACATATATCTACTAAAACATTTAGAGACATTACATAAAAATAATGAAAATATTTAAATATATGTGTTTATATCTTTGTAATATATTATGAATATCTCTCAAACCTTTTTAAACATAAACGGATTGAATAATTGAATATTTTTCTTAGCGAAAAATATTTTTTTTTATTATTTATTATTGTGAATATTATTATATTTCTATTATTCTTTATAATATTAATAATAATACTAAATTAGTAATAATAATATTAATAAATATAATATCAAAATTAGTATTAATAAGATAATATTAATAATACTAACATTATTATTAATTAAAAGTAATATTATTAATGATAATAATAATAATATTATTATTATTAATGATATTAATAATAATAGTAATAATGATGACGGTAATAATAATAGTAATAATAATAATTTATAAGAATAATATTAAATATAATATAAATAATATTGTTAATTATAGAAGTTAATAATAATGTTAATATCATAAATAATGATATTAATAATATTAGTGGTAATGCTAATAATATACTGATTATAATAATATTAATAATTATACTAAAATAATAATAATATTAATAAATATAATATCAAAATTAGTATTAATAAGATAATATTAATAATACTAATATTATTATTAATATTAGAAGTAATAGTATTAATGATAATACTAATACTAATACTAATACTAATAATATTATTATTAATAATATTATTAATGATATTATTAATAATAGTAATAATGATGACTTTAATTGTAACAACTTAGAAAATCTGTGATCTGAGTAGAAATGGTAAAAGTGGAATGAACACTTGATTATTATATTATTAAACTAAAAACACGTATTTATAGAAAAGTAAGTAGTCAAGTCTCATTTCCACTCAAGCAATCATCTCTCTAAAATCCCTAACTCTCTTTTTCCTCTGACTTCTCTCTAAGTCTTCGCTTCCGTACCTCATCAGTTTCTCAAGCAGAGCTCACCGTTGGACTCGTGACGGAGAATAGAGCAAGTCTACCCGATTGAAATCTTCGCTAGAGTAAGTTCGTTTTTTGCCCTCTTCCCTTAGAGCTATTTTTAGGTTTTCGTTTTCATCTACCTTATGAGCTTGCATGTGGCCTCTGAGTTATCAGAAAGTGCCTTTGTAAGCTCAGTTCCCTAGTGTTTTAGTCTGATCGTTGACCAGAGGTCCTTTGGTGCAGATTTGAGTTCTTGAAGATCTTAGGCTTTGGGGCTGTTAGAGAGAACTTCTAGTGCAATTCAGGTAAGGGAAGTTGACTTGCATGTTACCTGATTTCAGTTTGTTTGTGATTTAGGGTTTCATTTACAAAATGTCTATGAAAATGCATCTGTAATGGTTTATTTGCTGGTATGAAACTTAAGTTGAGTTCTTGATTGTTTATTCATTCTGGTGTGTATGATGAGTATGTGGTAATTGATGGAATGCAATTTGAATTTTTAGTTAAATTAGTCATCTGAGACATGTGTAATAGCTCTGTGGTAGTAAAAACTGCATAAATTGTCTGATAACTGATGTTTTCTGCATAATTCACCCAGGCGACATCATCTCGCCCAAGCGAGAATGGTTTCGAGTAGCAAGTATGCTCTCTGGACTGTTTTTACCCAGGCGGGGAGTTTCTCACCCAAGTGAGAAAGCCCCTGGAGCAAGTGTGCTCTCTGGAGTGTTTTTGCCTAGGCGAGAAATCTTTCGCCCAAACGATGAGGTATTCTCGCCCAGGCGAGAGTATTTTCGCTAAAGCGAAAAAAGACCCTGCTCTCTGGACTATTTTCGCCCAAGCGATAAATTTTTCGCTCAGGCGAGGGGTATTTTCGCCCGGGTAAAATTGGTCTAGCTCAAGCTAAAGAAAAAGAATTTTTTTTTTTGGCTTTTTGTTTTCGATTATTTAACTCTTTTGGAATGCAATGTATGTATTTAATAAAATAGATTAATTGATAATTTAAGTTTAATTATATTGATGATCTAGTGACTTATTTAAATGTTGAGATTGAAGAGAAGATTGAGATTTAAAAGTGAATGAATGCATGAGTAGAGATCTATATTGTGATGTGATATTGTTAAAAGTGTTGATAAAGTTGGTCAAAGCCTAGGCATAGTGTTTTCAGGAAAGAAAACACCTGTGTCTTGGTTAATTAGGAAGTGCATTGTCTAAGGATCTGATCAATAACGATTGCTATCCTGACTCTACTAGTAATAGGAATCAAATAGATGATCATTACTAGGTGGTGAGAGTTGAAGGAGGTCTGAACTGAGTGATTGTAACTTGAAACATAGCTGGTCAGAAAAGTCTCAGGGGGACTAACCGTGTCATACATGATTGATGATTCATTTATGTGGAGGCTGTGTGGATTCACATCGTGGAGATGTATGACAGGTACATATCTCGGAATCTATTCAATGCACGAGTCTTCTGGAAGTAGAGTCATGTTTGTAGTATGTTAGATTCTTATATTGTGATGATACATGAAATTGAATGTTTTTTATTTGTTAAAATTTGGTTAGCTTACCCTTTGCTTTTGGTTGTGTTATGTTTGATTTTTCTGTCTGTGATGATCGTGTCTTGACATGGGAGCAAATGGTGCTGTAGATGGATCTTTGGGAGATCATCTAGGTTGAAGGATGTCATTAGGATTAGTATTATATTTTGAAAAACCTATATCTGATACTGTAAATATGTTTTGAAATTTCAGTTTAGCATTATTATGTAATCTTGATGCATGTTAACTATGGAGTACTGTAAGATATGCATGATGTTAATACTTTAGCACCTTAGTAGAAGCTTTAATTTTGTGGGGTGTTATAGTAATAATAATAATAATAATAATAATAATAATAATAATAATTTATAAGAATAATATTAAATATAATATAAATAATATTGTTAATTATAGAAGTTAATAATAATATTAATATCATAAATAATGATATTAATAAAGTGATAATGCTAATAATATATTGATTATAATAATATTAATAAATATAATATCAAAAGTAATATTAATAATTATATTAATAATATAGTATAAATAATTTTAATATTATTCTTATTAACAACATTAATATTAATATTAAAATAATAATATTATTAACAATACTAATAATAATTATAATACTAATATTAGTATTAATAATATTAATAATAATAATAGTAATAACAATAATTATAATAATAGTAATAATAAAAATAATATTAAATATAATATTATTAATATTATTAATTATATAAGTTAATAATAATATTATTATTATTACAAATTTCAACAATATTACTATTTTTTATTAATAATAATAAATTCGTATGAAAAATCTGTAGATAACATATCCCTATGTAAAATTTGTAGATAATGTCAGATTTACCTACGGATAAGGATCCGTACGTAATTACCTACAAATTTTTCTATAGATAAAATTCATAAGTAAAATTTGTATGTAATATATCTATAGGTAAAATTCATATGTAATGAATCCATAGATAAACTTTGTAAATAATGCTAAATTTACCTAATATGTATATTAATCCGTAGGTAAATCGAGAATTTCTTATAGTGTTAATTTTTAAAATCACATAATATTTAGAATGAATAGATTTTTTTTAGTTTGTTTCAATTTGTTTTTACTAATACATATTACAAATATTTTCAAATTAGTTTCTTAAACATATTTGAAGCAAAAACAAAATTGAAAGATTTCAAATTTATGCTTCTGTTTTAAGTGTTTGTCTCTAAAAAGATGAAGATATGAAGATATTACTTTATCCAAACTTAATTGATTCAATTATCAAAGGAGAATTTTGAAAATATATATAAAGGGATTGATGATGAATAATGAAAGAAATACAAGCCAAGTAATTCATGTTATTTAATTGATCTTGCTAAAAATATAAGAGTTACAGTAAACATCTAATCAAGTTATTAAAGTTTTAGTATTTTGAGTTTAGTGTTAAACAATTGTAATTCTTCACATTGTGAATTTATACCCTTGTAAGTTTTGTTTGTGCTCTCTTTGAGAGTGTTCATTGTTTTCTTAAGTATTTTTAATCTTTAGAAGAGGTTAAGAAGGTATAATCTGTAGAGGTGTGAATACTCATTGTAACTTAAAGATATGTGAATATTCATTGTAATCCAGAGAGGTGTAAATACTCGTGGAAACCTAAAGAGGGGAGAATACTCATTGAGCGAATTTCTGACCGAGTCAATGAGCGAAATTAGTGACAGAATTAGTGAGCAAAATCAGTGATCGAATCAATGACCGAAATTAGTGACCGAATTTGTGACGAATCAATGACCGAATCAGTGACTAAATTTGTGGTCGAAGTTTTCGGTCACTAATTCAATCACCGATAGTGACCGAATTTTTTGGTCACTAATTTTAGTCATTATTCAGCAATTTTCTAGTAGTGTGTGGATATTGTGATTGGTATTATGTTGTGTTTAGAAAAGTATGAGAATAATGTATTATGAATTATTTGAATTTCATTAAATATTGAGATAGTATAAATCATTATATTTAGATATTAAAAATAATGTGGAAGAATTTAATTGGTTATTGTATATATGGAGTTAATGGATTGATATATACATGATGAATAAGTGTATGTAGTGATTGATTTGGATGAGAAATGACAAATACCTAGGATGATATTTTTGCTTAATTATGTTTTATGACATTTAAGTATTAGAGCTTATTAATGAAATAGATATCTTAACTTAATTAAAGACTTTAATAAAGACTTTGAAAGCATGAAGATTGGAATTTTGGAGTTAAAGAAAGAAGCAGTAGATAGTTGCAACAATATCAAATTATTAGACGGTCATAAGGGTATTGTTATAATTTCATAGTACTAATAAAGTGGGTCCATTTTGACTTTAGATGATTCAATAGTTAGGAAACACTAGTTTGAAGATGCTTGTTTTCATATTTTAATTTTTCAATTCAATGAAGTATTTTGTTTTAGTCTTTTGCAATTCCCTTGTTTTCTCAAGTGATTCATGTTCTCTTCACTTTACTTCAGTCTCTAATTAATAATTCTACATTTCGTTTATCTTTCTACTCTGAAAAACAATAATTTTGTTATTGATGTGACCAAGTTTACTTCTACTCTTATTATGTTTGAGTTTTCACATTTTGATAAAAGTTTGATAATTTTAAATGTGTAACAGATTGGTCTATATGTTCTAGGTTCCATTTTCTATTTCTTGATTTTATACTTTTCTGCAATTTCAATTTTGTCATTTAAATTGTATCAAAAGTAAATGACAAAAATTGTAAAATTGCCAAAAATGTAAGCACAAGGAACTTAAAAGCACAAGAACTATAAATTTCAATGTTTAGTTTACTACAACTATTTTACATTTCTACAATTTATATTTCTTGCACTTTAAGTTTATGAAATTTATAGTTCTTGTGCTTTTAATTTCCTTGTGCTTACATTTTTGGCAATTTTACAATTTTTGTCATTTACTTTTGATACAATTTTACATTTCTGTAATATACTTGTTTGCAAATTCATAGTTTAGCATTTCTTGTTTCTATTAGATGGTTTGTTTTCATTCGTACAACCATTAGACAGTTCATTAGACGATGGTCTATTATATAGGCTAATTGTTGTACTTAAGTATTTTGGTTGACAATTTCATTTGCATTTTACTTCGAATCATGTTATGTATTTTCATTTACATCATCTAATACACCCTTTGTTTTTTTTTTTTTTTTTTTTTTTTTTTTTTTTTTTTTTTTTTTTTTTTTTTTTTTTTTTTTTTTCTTTTTTTTTTTTTTTTTTTTTTTGATTTTTCATTTCCTTAATATGATAGTCCTAGTTTTTT
>Ga0099825_1010124_pt1 | contig 10441 bp, 6 predicted proteins | sample SiratroredBW_FD_76838 | JGI IMG/M metagenome (GOLD analysis project Ga0099825, IMG submission 76838) | Root nodule microbial communities of legume samples collected from California, USA - Siratro red BW | ecosystem: Host-associated > Plants > Roots > Nodule | place: USA: California | collected... | reverse complement strand
TAATTTATAATATATAATTTTGTGTTTTTGTTTTTTTTTTTTTTTTTTTTTTTTTTTTTTTATTTTTTTTTTTTTTTTTTTGTTTTTTGTTTTTTTTTTTTTTTTTTTTTTTTTTTTTTTGCAAAAAATGAATTAATTATTATATTTGGAATTTAAATATTATTTATTCAAGTGCATTACACTTTAATTAATCAATTGAATCCTGATTAAATTCCATATTCGAATTCCAATTTTAAATATTATCTTCACTTTGAAGCATTTTTTTTTTTTCTGTTTTTCTCGTTAGGATCAGGTGTGGGGTATATCCTGTTTTTGTACGACACGTTTCTTTCTCCTTTTACTATTTTAATATTTTCACACTTTATAGATTGCCCCCAGTTCAATTTATATTGTGAGTGTCAAATTTTATACTTTATACATTTCTTCAGTGGAGAACTTCTGTCACACTGCATTAAGATTATGCTTTCATTATAGACTAAACAATACAATTGATTTAGTCATTCAGATTATGTTTTATTGCTATACTAATTATAAATCTAAGAAAAAAAGTTTAAATAAACTTTTGAGACATTTTAGAATTCTAAATTTAAATAAACTAATTTATATATCATTATTATTTAAATCTCCAGACTAGAGCCAAATTAAAAAATAATAATGTTATAGACTTGCTTAAAATATTTTAAAAAACTTATTTATTTATTTTAATTTTCAAAAATCAATATGACAAAATAATACAATTTTAATAACTAAATCGAATGTTTCCTCTTCATTTTATCATATTATTGCTAAATCAAATTAAAACTATCCAATAAAAGTATTATGTAGAACCCTTACGTAATATTGTTTAGAGTTTCTTTTGGACAACGTTCAGAATAATATTTATGTTTAAAATATCAACTAAAACTTAACAGACTTTCTTTTAAAATATTTTGTTTTCATAAGTTTGGAAATTTATAATGTATAATTTTTATTTTAACAACTTTATCTTTCAGGTTCATACATATTCCAAATATTTATGTTTTTCTTACATTCAAACAAAAATAATTATTTTAAAACATCTTTTCATAACTTATCCAAACAAAAATTAATTTATCAATAATCAATTATTAAAATACTTTAATTTTTTAAGCAAGCACACGTAATAGCATTGGACAACCGTATACATATTTCTGGTTACCATATACATTGAGCATAATCATTGGAGGATCATATGCATGCTATACTATTTTCAATTATATGATGAATGAATTTCTATGAATATACATATTTTGTTCCTTTGGGGGCTAAGAATATTAGCAATTAGCACAGATGCTTCCCTCTCATCAAAAGGGAATATGAATTTCACATCAAACCATCTTGATCTTCAAGGGACCTTTTACGAGCTCGCAGATTGAGTTTAAGACTTTCAGGAAGAGGAGGTGTCCTCCCTCTGCGGAACAGAACTGCAAGAGCCCTCATTTTCTGGCAAAGATCAAATATCTGCAAGAACAAAGCAAATGTGGTGGGACATTGTTTCCAAGCAACGGAAAGAACAGTGACAAAAGATAATTGGTTAGTTATTTATACCGATGAGGCTTCTATCTCGGCAACACCCTCACAACCCTGACCACCTCCTTCTAGCAAGTCACAATACTTTACTGCCTCATTTTCATCTTCAAATACCTGCAACCAACCATATTGTAATAAGTGATTAAATTATGTTCAAATACATTGAATATTACAATAAACCAGGCAATATGTTATGGACACAACACAAGATTGTTTCATTGCATTTGGGGACAGAACTTGGATGTACTTCTTCAGATATTGTTTCTGTTGTTCTTCAATCAAAATTGGAGTTTCAACTTTATAATATGCATAGGAAAAGTTGCATGAGAGATCAGTGTAAGTTTTCAAGGTGGAAACTCCAATTTAAGATTTTAAATTATGATCACCGTTTAATTTCTTGAAATCGTGAGAAATTACAAGTAAATGCAGCTGATGCAGTCACAACTGCAACAGTGGATACCTCAAAACATTGAGGTTGGTACCAGTTCACTTGCAGATCCTTTAATAGGAGAATAGTCCCACAAGTACATAAAGAACCGCAATTTTTACTTGCATCCTGGTTTGCTCTAACCAAAGTGTTTGAAGTACTATATAAAAATTGGCTTCAAATTGAAGTAACCATATAAAGATTGAATTCAAAGAAAGGGTAAGCACATATATCATAATATTTCGACATTTTCGCATGAATTTCAGATTACAAAATGTTCCCCACATGCTTAATGAATATAAATAAGTCAAAATATCATGTGTAATAGAATACATACCAGTACTCCTTCTCTAACATCTTCCACAAGCATTTGAAACTTAGTAGTCCCTCCCCTCGCCTGTTTGGACTGATTTCCAATTCCAGATCCCCACTTGCCTCCTTTAGAAAACAACAATCCCAGCTCTCTTTCAACCTCACTGTAACAGGAAAAAGCACACTCAGCTAGGAGAAATGCCAAACACTACCTAAGAGAAAAACCACAAACATATAGAATCACTAATCAACCCAACCTTCTATTTCTGCGGGTCTTCATTGTGCACAATTGATTTTCCTTTTGCGTGAGTACATACACTGGCTTCGAAGTCTCTCTCCAAGGGTTGGCTTCTAAAACTGATCAGAAATTAAGGAAATTATAAACAACACATCAACAACAATAACATTAAACTATGCACTTAGTCATTATGATGATCTTTATTTTAAGTTTTAGGTCTTATGGCTTATAAAAGATCACTACAATTAGTCCCATACATAACAAAAATCTATACATTTTAGCTCTTATGATTGAAATATGTTTCAATTACTGCATATAAAAAGAAACAGTATCTATGATTATGCAAGAAAAGGAAAGAGAAGGTGCGTGTGGTACCGTCGTAGCTGCTGGAATCGAAGGACTGCTGGAGGTTGCGGCGCATGTCGTAGGCGCGTGAAGAGACGCGTTTGACGAACTCGTTGGAGGTGCCGGGAATGGCGCCGTCCATGTGGAGAGCCCTGTCTAGGTCGTCATCGGTGCCGTCGCCGGCGAGGGTGCAGGAGATGGACACGTGGCGGCGGCGGCGGCTTCGGGCAGAGAGGAGGCGCGGAGGGAGGCGGCGGAAAGGGTGGCTGGGAGGGAGTACCATGGAAGGCGACACCGAAGGAAGGGAATCCATGAGAATTCAAATCGATTGAAGAGAGAAGAGAAATTGGGAAGGGAAAGAAGAAGCAATGGAAAAGTTGGAGTTTGTTAGTGAAATTGGGAGATTTTTTGTTAAGTGGGGTCCACGTGGATCTTGCTTGTTCCAACTTCAGTTCATACTTCACTTCCTCATCATTTTGTACACTACAAATACTCTACAGCTCTTACACGCTATTTTAAGATCTACGTTTCTTTGTTATTCTTCCTCTCAACAATTATTATGACACAAAATATTTCAACCATTTTTATTCATTTAGTGACATAATTATAAAAATACTTTTTAACAATTATATAGACCAAAATTTTAATAAATTTAAATGCAAACAAACTTTAACTATTTTTATTTTATTTTATTTAATGATACCATAAAAATACACTCTTAATTACTCTGTAATTTTCTTTTATCAAGTTTAAAAAATGATCCTATAGAGAAATTTTATTTTTTAAATATGACTATTAGTATAAAAAGTAGTTATTTTGTTTATATTTGAATATATTTGAACAAAATGAGTGTTTTTAAATAAATAAGAGTTGTTAGAAATATTAATTTCTTTGCTTTGTGAAATGAAATTGTCATAGAAGTTGTAAGACATTCAACATGCAGATAAAATGATTCTGTTATAGTTTTGACAAAAATTATCTTAATGAAGTTCATTTTTCTTGAAGAAAATAAAGTTTAATAAAATTGAAACTAAAAGTAAGATTGTTAATGGGGTTACTGCTGACAAATACGGCTTCAAGTAAATTAAGCAAAACATAAATACAAATAGTGAGTAGAGATAAGAGACATTTAGTTGAGTTTATACTAATTTTATTTAAACTTAAGAAAAGTAAATTTCTGACCTTTTCTATAAATTTATTCTGGTTTATTTTAATAAATTTCACAAAAGAATTATCACCATAAACATTTTAGAGAAGATAATAGAAGTTGCATATTCCGCAAAGTTTCTTTTTGCTCTCTTTTCATGAAAACACTCTTCAGCGGCAATCAAACTGAAGCTAAGGCAATGAACAAGGCTCTTGCACACAGCATTAGCACAAAGATTTGGAACTCATGAACTTCAGAAATGTTACTGGAAAAGCATCATGTCATAAAAAGAGTATAGTCGACAGAGTTACTTGCATTAAGTAATTGTTCTTACAGTTCAAAAGAAAAACATAATTAAGAACATAGAAAGCAAGGTATATCATTGAAAACTTTCCAATCTTAAAAATAACAGCGGCGAAATAATTGCAGGGATACATGATAACGCCACATATGTCTATATGTTTCCTATATACAACCAAGTACATAAAAGCATTAAACATTGCTTTCTTCGTGTCAAATATTGTATGCATATATATATAAGCTAATGAGATAGCTTGTAAAAAAGAATAACAACTATAGCCAAAACAAGCGCTCCCATCACAGATGAAACGATCCATTTGTTTCTAGTTATTCTCCGTGACATGGTAGTTAAAACCTTCTTGCTCTTGTCAATAGCATCATCTACCCCATGAAGCTGCAACGCAAGGAAACATGACCAGCAACAAATAATCATCACAACTTCTACATTGCACTTGTTATGTTCAAGGAGGTTCACAATCTTATTCCCCAAGGAAAGAAGTGTCATGATTGGTTTTAATACTTCTCCTCAGAGAATAAAGATCATCTCATGATTCTTTCCTAGTGCATGTAAAAAGGACTAAAACCCCCCTGAACTTCACACAATCAGAATTAAATTTAAAAAAAAATAGCTTTCACATATCAATATACCCTTTTATGGGAGTTCAGTAGAGTTTCTCTCTGACTGTGCAAATCTTGGAGGATGGAGACACCAAGTTCTTCAGTTTCCAGCAAGGTCCTATGGCTCTCCCTTATTCTGTCACTGGAATGATTTAATCTCTCCACAGACATAGTTAATCTTTCTCTCTGATCAGCAGAAGCCTGCAATGTTATCCATATTTCCCAACCAAACAATACATTAACAACATCAGAACTGCTTCACTACTTGGCTTACAGCAAATGCAACCAACTTCAAAAACCAACTAATTTCAAAATTCAGAAAACAAAAATACGGTAAAGGGCCAAACAGAGCACTAGATAATATGCATCTAAACTGCACTCTCAATATGTATAAAACAGAGCCCAAGATACGGATATGCACACGTCTGCAACCTTATTTGAAAGAAACAAGAAACCCTATTCTCATCACAGGCATAACACTCCTAATGATCATTACGGGTGACAAAACAATCCATTTATCCATCATTCATCCCATCCATCCACAAGAAAATCCATCAAATTCCTCCATTACAAAAACATGAAAGAAAAAAAACGGTTCACATCAAATTAATTTTACGGATGATTAAGGGTCCATCTCCATAAATACTTAACGGATCAAAATCAATCCAACAAATTTTTTTCATAATTAAATATATCTTCAATTAACTTTCGAAAAAAGTTTTCAAAAATATTTTTTTTTTAAATGTTTTACAAAATTTATTTTGAATTTGTTTTAAAAAATACTTTTATGGATGGATTAATCCATCCATGAGAATGGATGGATGAATTCGATTTTTATTAAATGGATCAGATTTTTAAATAAATTTCTAACGGATCAGAATGAATTAATGGATTTCTTTTCATCCCCGATCCATCCAATTTGCCACTCCTAATGATCAGATATGGCATGCTCAATAGCAACGACAATAATGCTTTATTAATATGTCCTAATTCACAGGCTGTTAAACACAGGCAAATTACAATTCTACGATAAATACTCAAGTGATAGTAGCCTGAAATTAAATTGGCAAAGGTAACAGATCCAACCCACATTCAGTTATAGCTATTTCTTCAAACTAGAACCATAAATTCTATAACAAATTAAAGAGGCTATAGATATAAACATTAAATACCATAACATGATGTACTTGCAAAAAAAGGAAACATAACAGTAAAAGAAAGTAGTAAGCTAGACACAAAAAATTAGGGTGTAATTATGGAAATACTCAATCAATGGTTGATTAGCCAGAGTAGGGTACTTTCAGAAATTATTTATTAGAAGGGGCTGTTTTGATTCGTTACAGAACTGGGACAGTTTTGGCCACTGACCAGGTCAATTCACCTGCCAAAGTAGCTAATTCAGTACGACACCAACATTTATACTTAAAAAAAAAAAGGACTAGTAATCCATGTAACATACTTCGTTGGACTTTTAGCGTATTCTAAAAGTGCCATTTTGGCAGGCAACTCCAACATGGCACGTCACATAGACTGTCTGTCCAATTTAAAAAATATATAAACACTGATATGGCACTGAACTCACTGCTCTGACTAGCGAGTTGATCTGGTGAACAGTCAAAACAATCTCACTTCGGTAATATGTTTTAAAACAGCCTCCTTCTGGTAAATACTTCCAAAACTGCCTACTTTGGTCAAAATCTTTCAGTCAATAAAAAGATCACTTGTTTTAGAGCTTTAATGGTCGCTACTGTCACGAACCAACAATCCCAAAATCTTAAGCTATTAAGGGAAGACTCTAGAATGACAATGCTATTTTATATCACGAACATGTCCCCTCATGCAAAATCCCTTTGGGCTTGAAGTGTAACAACGCACAGGTTCACCTATCTCATGCTGAAATTACGAAAACATTCAACCAATAAAAAAGGTTGAGACTAAAGAATGATGTGTTTCTTTCATATATCAGTACTATACCCATGATTTATAATCAATCTCATAAGTTTAGGACATCATTTCCCTAATTATACCAAATATCTCAGCAATGTTTCCTGTGATATCTTAGCATACCCCCTCAAGTTAAACTCTAAGCTAGTAACAAATATACCCTTTAAATAAAAGAAATCAAACTACATAATTTAATATTTAAGAATGAGGGGACTATGACGATTCTTTAACACTATAGTAGGGCCAACTGATACTTTTGGTAAAGTCACGTCAGTAGATAGATGTCTCTGATCTCGTAGTGTATGACTTGAAACAAAAGAGAAAATTTATCATAATGATGACACAATAATGGGGGATCGGTTACAATGACCAAAGATCATTGGAAACATGGCTAAAAGACGAATAGCAAACCAGATAGGAACTGAGACAGAGACACGAGTGTGAGAGCGGGATCAAGGAAAAAAGATTATCAAAACAAAGAACACAGCAGGGACTAACAAAAGGAAGACGAAGGTGGCCAAATTGTGTTTGAAATATGCCAATAAAATTGTCTGAAACACACTAGTAAATGGCACAGTGAAAGCTAAGATGGTAAATGAGTAAAAAAGCTGGAAGACGGCTAAACTTATAGGAATCAATAACATAACAAAAGGGATTTAAAATATCACAAGATGTTGGAGGGCTGACACAGCACGGAACATGATTAATTTGCAAGAATAATCATGAGGTTAAAGTAGAATTCGGACTTTTTGGGAGCTTAGCAATGAAGTAATGATGGGATACGCCACAAAGGATTGTGTTGCCCTAATACCACGTTCAAATTAAAGAATGGTGCGTTGATTTCATGATAACAGTACTATATTTATGTACAGGGCTAAGGGCATCAAGCTCATAAGTTTAGGGACTAGAATCCAATCCAAGACCAGAATTAATCTTCCTGTTGAAATAATAGAATAATAGAAAGATGGTATAATTTCCCTAATCACGTTTCCTAAGAAATTAGAATTTATATCTAACTCAATCTTAGATAATCGACTTGTAAGATAAGATTTGCACTAACTTAAATATTATAATTTGATCACGTCTCTAGTCAGTGTGTGATCTCCATCCAACATGTCTCATCATGCTGAGCATCAAACATCTTGAAATAAGACTAGATACTTGAGAGTAGTCCAATAACATTTGACACAATAGACCAATAGATCTCATTAGGATAGTCTCTGATACTATTTTAAGAAAGTGGAAGCTTAATATAACTGACTTTTAAGATAAGGGTTGCATACACTTATATATTATAATTTGATCATATCTCTAGTCGATCTGGAATCTTCAACATTAATGGACAAAAGTTCTCTAATTATATCAAACATCTCAACAAAAAAATTGCTATTTGAAAAGCTTTAATGGCATTTTCTATCATGAAAGAACTATTCCAAAGGCTTGAGCTGCTATGTGAAGAGACACTAATGATTTTTCTTAGAAAATTTATGAGGCTTAACTCAACCCTACAAATTTGGTCATATATTTGGCCAATGTGGGATCTCCACTAGTTTTACATTATATTTCCAACATGTTTCCTCAAGAAAGACCCCTTTGGGCTTGAAGCAAAGATAATGCAAGTATCTGCTGAAACTAAACTCTTTTTATCAAACTCTAGACCACTTGGTCATAAAAGCTTTGATACCATGTTAAGGAAGGACTAACTATCCAAAACGTTTAAGCTGTTAGATGAAGATATTTCATATCTCTAACCAAGAAAGTCACAAACTCTTTTCGCTATTTTTATTTAAGAAAAGGATGCCAAGTAATACAATCTAGGGTCCCAAATATACCAAATGAGTATCTGCCATTCCAGTCTCCAACAATTCTTCACGGGCAGCCTCATCAGAATTAGGTGATGTTAGCCTTTTGAATTCCTTTTTCAAGTTGCTCAGATCAGATTTGTACTCCCTCAACTTTGCAAGAAGCATTGCCTTTACACTTGGCTGCAAACTTCTTGCCTCAAGGTCCATTTTCCGAATCTGGAGAGGGAGATAAGTGATATAAAAATGAATAGACGATAATACCAATAAAGATAAAAGCACGAACACATAAGAAAACATTCATCTTAGTACCAGAACATCAGCGTCATCTAGTCCTGCTTTGATCTCAGAAAACTTCTGCAGCTTCTGTTCTGAAATAGTGTTGATTAAAAAAAGCAGTAAATAAAATTTAACATTAAAACAATGAGCCACCATACATCTTCGTGTTACATAAGCAGACTCCAGAAAACATCTGCCACGAAGCACAGTAAATAAAATCCTCCACCTCCTCCACAAATTTGTCTAATTTCTCACTTTCCACAAGTAAACATTATTATCAACAAAAGATACACATGAACACATCGATGTCACCAGCAACCGGCGAACATCTGAGAAATCCAAGAACATGACTAGTCCCGGTAGCACAATCAACCTAACTGATAAACAATATAGCAAACTTCATCGAATCATATAGATCAAATCACATAGAAGTAGCACAAAAATCATTGAACAAGACAAAATAACGACTTTTACTAGCTTTGACCAAATCATGACACTCGAATAATCTAGTACAACAAATTTCGGATTATAAACCCTAGTTTCCTTTCTCATAGCCCTGATTTATGAAGGGTTCAGCTTTGAGAAAACCCATTTCCCAACACACAAACTCTTGAGCCAGATATGCATCCTATGATGCGTTCCGTGCCAATCAGAGCAAGAACACAACAGGGGCACTTCAAGATGCTAAAACGCAACACAGAAAAAAGTGGTAAACGACAAAAGGGTGGATTAAGCCACAATAAAATTAGGATTTTGAAGGCACCTTGATCAGAAAGAAGCGAGGTTGAACTACATTTGCGGGAGAGATTAGCGGAGAGCTCACAGTACTGGCGCTCGTACCCTTCGAAGACCTCACTCATCTTGCCGCACCCTTTATCAAAAATAGGAACAAATTAAAATTGAAAATCGGAAATCAGAAACAATAGAAACTGCAGGAGTGCAAAGTGGTGGATGATTCGGTTTTACCCTAGTTTGAATGGAAAAAAGGGTGCGAGGGATCTCGACAAGATTGAGGTTTTGGGTGTGTTGGTGTTAACAGTGAAAAATGTTTGTGAAAATTGTGAGGTGGGGGAAGGAATAAGAGAGAGCAAGTTTCCTTTCGCACTGAATGAACTGTAATTTCACCAACCGCAGGGAAGGATCGCCTGCGGTTCGATTCTACATTTTTGTATGAATAGTACAAGTCAACAGTCAATTTTTGGTTTTACCAAATCTTCCAGAAGTCAAATTAAATTTCCTTTCAACTTTATCTAATTTGGATGATTTGTTCTTTGGAAAATGTAAATTGGTAAAAATTTATAACTTCCTGGTTTTAAATTGGTAATAAAAGAGAATATATATATATATATATATATATATATATATATATATAAAAAAAATATAATATATAAAAAAAAATATAAATATGAGATATAAAAAATATCATAGATAAATATAAAAAGAGAAAAAAATTTATAAAAATAAAAATAAAATAAAATATT
>Ga0099825_1010122_pt1 | contig 10444 bp, 6 predicted proteins | sample SiratroredBW_FD_76838 | JGI IMG/M metagenome (GOLD analysis project Ga0099825, IMG submission 76838) | Root nodule microbial communities of legume samples collected from California, USA - Siratro red BW | ecosystem: Host-associated > Plants > Roots > Nodule | place: USA: California | collected... | reverse complement strand
TATAGATCTATATCATTATAAGCTCAAATTATGCAATTTTTGAAATACTCGGATATTCAAGTTCAGATCACATAATTTTCAAAATACGCGGTGTCTAGATTCAAAGTTCGGATCACACAATTATCGAACCACGTGGTACTTGAACTCGATTCAAATATATCCAATTCATATAGTTCATATTGGAAAGACATCTATTCCAATTTCGGTAAGAATACTAATATTATTATTGTTATTATTATTATTATTAATGTTATTAATATTATATTTATCAATAATGATGATAATTATAATAAAAAATTATCAATAAATATATGATTAGTAGTTATGATTTGTATATTAACAAAAAATGGTTATTTAATATATTGCCTTTCGATGTGTATAATAACGATATTATGAAGCCTCGATATCTGTAATTGAAAAATTCAGCATAGTTAAATTTAGTCATGTTTTTCTAATAGAAAATGTTTTATTTTTTATTTTTTCTCTCACATTTTATTATCTTCTTTATCACATAGTAAAGAATAATAACTGGCACGCTAAATAATATTTACACATTTTCAAACTAAATATAATATTTTATAATCTAATTAAATTATTTGATATAAAGTCTTAAATAAGTTACGTCTTGATAAGGTGAATTTAAATAATATTTTTATATATTAAATTTGAAATTCTTTAAAATGTGATTATTTAACTTCATTAACTTTATTTAACTTCATTAAGTTTGCTTTATTTTGATGTAATAATTATATTTTGACATATTAACAAATTAATCTACTTATCCAAAATCAGTAAAAGTTAGGATAAAAATAATGTATCCACATATTTTGATGACAAATTCCTAATTCAAGCCCCCAATTATCGATTGTGATATTGATAATAAAATTTTGGAAAACAACTAAAACTCGTCTTCGAGAAAATTTTGAAATACTTAATAGCATCTTATGATGTTACAAAGAAGCTTTTGTAATACGACCAGGGTTTCAATCTTGGATCCTGGTATATTCTCCTGGTATACTTAGTCTGAATTTTTTTACTTTCATTATTTTTTCTTCTAAAACTTATTAATTTGGACGTGTGTTGAACCTCTCCTAGAGATTAGCATGGTCAACTAGTGAATGAAATTGATGGAATATTATGATAGTGGACTTCATAATTTTTACAAAACAAGATGGACTGTAATGAAATAATAGTAGTGATTTGCATGTCTACCTACCACTCAAGTTCCTCACATCCATTGAAAAACATCCACATACATCAATTTTTGCATTAAATATAAGAAAGAGTTTCTTTGTGAGAAAGACAAGTAATGAAAGACCACTCAAAATGTTTTTTTTTATTAGAAATATCAAAATGGACCATCCAATTCTGTTTAAGATGGATTGTACAAGTTCAAATTCTTAAAGTTCAATTTATGATTTAGTAATGATTCATATCTATTATATATATATATATAATATTAAATTAAAATATATTAATGTTATAGTTCTATTATTTATTTGAAATAATTAGAAAGTATACTCCACAACAAACAAAATCATAAAACAGTGAATTGTATAACCAATGTTATTTGTCAATTACATTTATATTGAAAGATAGTTATTCTAACCTGTTTAAATAATTAAATATAATTTATTTAATAAAGTTTAACTTACTCGTCTCCATATAAAGTGAAATACATTTATTTATTTTTTTAATCAAATTATTAATGATGTATATTTATATTTTTTCTTTTTTAATATTTATTTTATTGTATGAATGAGTTGAGGGTTGATATGTAATATTTTTGTTTTTTCATTTATACGTAATCTAACCATGTGCCTAAATTATTTAAAATTTAAACACGTAGAATGAATAAATGTTTTAAATAACTTATATTATTTATAACTACATAACATTGGCAATTGTAATTCATTATTGTTGATGTTTGTTGTGGTCATTGTAAACATAAAAGGGAAAGTAAAAGATAAATAACTAATTTTATATATGAATAATTTTGTACAGGCAAACTTCCTATAAGAACAGAAAAGGCATGACAAATATAAAACAAATAAATAAAATTACAACATCCCTCCTCTCGAAATGGACAATGGATACTCTTTATCCCAAAGTATATTAACAATATTCAAGAAGGAATAATGTTCAAGGATTTTTGTGAAAAAGTCAGTAAGTTGGTGATGTCATCTAATAAGGAGAAGATAGAATAATTTAGCTTGAATTTTGTTATGAATAACATGATAATCAATATCAATGTGTTTTGTTATGAAGAAGAACGAGACATGATAGTTTGTTTTTTGAACTTTTAGGAGATAAAAGAAGTTCTAAAAAATATTCAGTAACTGGTGGTGGATTTTTGAGTTTGAGAACATGATGTCCAATCTAAATCACTGAAACCTTTAAGCTATTTTTCTGCATTAAGGGTGAATAAGAGACCTTGTGTGTGATTTCTTTTGATATATCAAAGGATATATTGTGCAAGCTTGATAATGATGAGTCGTAGGAGCTTGAATAAACTGACTAAGAAGATGGACAACAAAATTGATATCTGGTCGAGTATTAGTAAGATAAAACAGTCTACCCATAAGTCGGGGGAAGGAATCAGGATTCTGCAAAGGAATATATATTCTGTAAAACTTGGTTTGTTGGCAAAGATTCCCGTATCAGCAAGGATGTCAAACACATGCTTTCTCTAACAAAAATGAATTCCTTCTTTAGTTTTGACAACTTCAAAATCAATAAAGTACTTTAGTTCACCAAGATTCTTAATATTGAGAGTGTTATCCAAACATTATTTAATTTGCTCAATATCTGTCAAGGAATTTCTTTCGAGAATAACATCATCCAAATATACTCACAAAATTGTTGTAATATCAACAATCCTTTTAATGAAAAGAGAGTGACCGGATTTTGATAAACAAATCCAATGAAAATAACAAAAGAGGATAGTTTAGGATACCACTGACTGTTGGCTTGTTTAAGATCCTATAAGGATTTGGTTAGTTTGCAAATATGGTTTGGTTGAGTGAAAAGAAACTCAGGGGAAGCACGTAAACATCTTCTTCCAAATTTTTATGTACAAAGGCGTTGTCAATGTTTAATTGATGTATGTGTCACTGATTCGTAACAGCAAGAACAAGCATAAGTCTTACCGTGGTTAACTTGGCAAATTGTGAAAAAGTATTCAAATAATAGATTCCTTCAACTTGAGTGTAATCCTTTGCAACATGACCAACCTTATACCTTTGTATTGATCCATCAGCTCTACATTTAATTTTATATACCCACATACAACCTATAGGTTTCTTGTCATGCAGTATGGTATTTTCATACAAGTATGATTGTTTGGAGGGCTTTAATCTTCCTTTCTATAGCAGCAGCCCATTATGGATGTTTGCAAGCCTTTATAATCTTGAGGCTCATTTTGTGATGAAATAGACAAGGTATAGTGTAAGTCTTTATCAGAAAGTTTGTATATGACAAAACAGATGAAAGGGATGATTAACTTCACCTTTTGTGCCATAATCTGCAGGACTAACAGAACTGTTAATCTTGTGATGATAATCAACAAGAAAATTTAGAGCTCTTCTTACACTACTTGATCTTCTTAAAGAATATTTACTTAAACTGTAGAATTGTTTTGATCATCTTCTACATAATCTTGTAGTTGACTATTGTCTGGACTCGAGTTTCTCTGTTATTATTTTATTCAATTTCCTTATCTTGATTTCTTTGACTATGGTTCTAAAAGGAGAATAGAATTTGGTTGATTTGTTGAGATAATATAGTTATGATTTGGGTGACTTGTAGAATTTTTATATGAAAAAATAGATTCATAGAAAACTAATAAATATTTTTCTAATTTTAAGATCTAAAAGAACATAACCTTTAGTCCCATTTTTATATATAATAAAATACATTTTTTTTTCTTGTGGATCAAGTTTAGTTATCTAATTTTCAATATTGAAAGCAAAGCACAAAGAGCCAAACACTTTTAAATTCAAATATATGGGAGGAAGATCATATAACATTTCATATGAAGACTTTTCATTTATAGTCATAGAATGAAGCTTATTGATCATATGCAGAACATGAGAAACAACATAAGACCAATAGATTTTAAGCAAATCAAATTGAAAAATTAAACTACAAGCGACATTTAAGATGGGTTGATGTTTACTCTCTACAACAAAATTTTGCTGAGGAGTTTCAACACATGATCTCTAATGCGCAATACCATACCTATTATACAACTCATCATAGTTAAACTTTATTTTATTATCTGTTCCAATGGTTTTAATATGTGATTAAATTGGTTTTTAAAATATATAATAAAATTAGAAATAAAAAGATCTAGTTTCACCTCTAGATTTCATGAGATAAATCCAAGTGTGCCTAGTGTAGTCATCAACAACAGTTAAAAAATATTTAAGTCCATGAATAGATATATTAACAACTGGTCCCCATATATTAATATGAATGAGTTCAAAAGCTTTTAAAATAACATATTGACTTTGTTGGAAAGGCAATTTATGTTGCTTTGAAAATGACATGTATCACATACCAACCAATCTACAATTAGAACATATATAAGAAAAGTTGATGCACATTTGCTCAACAATTCTATTCGAAGGATGTCCTAACCTAAAATGCCAAGATATATTTCAGTGTTTTTACAATTTGAAACAACACTAACACAAGATTGTAGATCGGTAAAGGCATATGTTAAATTTTGGAGATAGTATAATTCTCTATCAAAATTAGCTTGACTAATATTCTTGAATGTGACATTTTTTATAAACCTTAGAAGAAAAAAATTAGTTTACAATTCATATAATCAATTAACCTTTGCACATATATCAAAATAAAGGCAAAATAAGGTATGTATAGGATATTAAAGATGATAAAAAGTTTAGAAAATTTTCTTTGCCAGCATATTCAGCTATAACAAAAGTGTCATTAGGCAATTTTATTTTAATCAATTTTTATTTGTGAAAAGAAATTAATTGAGTTTGATCACATGTGACATGGTCAATATCTCCCATTTCAAGTATCCGATGACTTATACTTGTTATTGAATCTTTAGGAGAAGTATCCATGTGATGCCTTTTGTAGTGGATTGATGTTATGATTTAATGAATCATGAAAGAGATTTACCAACTTCTGAATTTGTCCAGGAGTAAAAGAATGGAATTATTGACTTGTCTAAATTTTTTAGTTTCCTCTTCTGTATATCTCTTCCAAAGATTAAGATTACCAACTTGCTCTTTTTTCTGGTCTAGATTGTTTTTTGGAGAAAGGATCTTGCCTCTATTTGAACAAGGTGGATATGTTTGTTTGAAATAATACTCATCGACAGTGTGATTCATCTTGTGACGATAAGCACATTGCTTTCCCTGAACATGATTTTGTCCTCTGCATCTGCTGTCGTAACTTTTCCATCCTCTTCCACGTCCTTGAGTTTTCTAATTCTGTTTCTTAACAATATTTGTTAAAACCTTTGTCTCATGAACAATATTCCCAATCAATTTCCTTCGAAAGTGATTTTATTAAAAACACTTGAGAATTTTTACAGTATTAAAAATATCGCTTAACCCTTTCAAGAAACATAAAACATATATCTGATTCTCTGTATTTCACAATGATCTTGACAACACACAACTACATGGTGTATCATATCTACAAATTGAAATAGGTCTCAAAGATTTGAATTTCTCTAATAAGGTTTTCTAATATGTGTAGAACTGCCTGACAAATATATCTCTTCCAGCAGATCGAAAATTCTAAAGTAATCACATTTTGAACTTTCCACATACTCTTGACTTTATCGATATAAACAATACTTTCAACCATATATAGTTTAAGGGTTCCGATAACACTGTATCTTTCCCAAACTTAATCTTGAAACTTAGTCTTAAAATAAAAATAAAAAAGAGAAAGAAGAATAGAGAAAAAAATAGTAAACTTGAAAGCAGACTTTTTTTTTAATCTGTTTTTATATCATATTGATAATTATAATTCATTAGTGTTAGATATTTGCTATAATAATTACAAAACATAACAAATATAACACAAATGAATCAACCTACAACAATGTTAGAATTCGATATTAATGAGAAATAATTTTCTAAGTTTAGTATATGTTGACAATCAAGTCTTTGATATGGACCTTAGTGAATAAATATATGAAAATAAGATTTTTCAGCTAAGTTAGTCCCACACTGAATAAGTTTATTTTCTTTTTCCCTTGACTTAACTATATATAAAAAAACATCCTTACGTATAAGGAAAATGAAATATATGTTAATGTTTCCTTAACTGTCCGCAAATTGAGGTTATACATAGCATGATGTTTCTTCTCAAGAGGTATTTTTTATTTGTTTTTTCTCCTTTTTACAGTATATTTTGTGTTTATAATTTGTTTTTTTTTTCAAATATAGAACATTTGTTTTATCCTTTAGTAACTTATTCATTTATTATTCAAATTTCTATAGAAATTGATTATCTGATAAGTTCTTTACAGTTATTGGTAATAATTTGTAAAAATTTTATGTAATAAAAAATTAAAATATATAATTATAATAAAAATAGTAAACAAAGATTTATATATGATAAAATAATGACTTTCTAAACTAATTAACTTTTCACCAAAGATTAGCTTTCCCACCTGCATAAATATTAAACATAAATACTTGTTTCAGTACTTATAAATGAGTAATTTTTTAGTGGTGAAATTGATTATAAAAAAATAATGGATTTCCTTAATTAACTAAGGAAGTAAATATAATGTGAGGAGGTGGCGACGGACTTTAACGTTTTACTTTTGACCGCAGTAACTGCCGTCAATAACTACTATCACTCTCCGGTGGCAGTGTAAATGTCTGGCGCAGAAGAAGACTCCGACTATCCGTTGCAGTTCTTCGTCCGCACGGTGGAGGGGTCCAGCATTTTGATGACCGGTTACCCGGAAGAGACGGTGAAATCTATCCTTCTGAAGACGGCGTGGGTGACAGGTACGCCACTGACAGAACTAAGAGTGATATACATGGGGAGACAGCTTCAATTGGAGAAGACTCTGGTAGAGTGCGGCATCGGAAACGATTCCAATCTCAACGTCGTTGGTCACTTGCGCAGCGGATTCTACCCCGCGGCGTCGCGCAATATGGATTACGTGCTCTCTCTGCTCGTGCATGTGGCTAGTACCAACAACGGGCGGAGCGCGTGTGAGGCCTTGAGGACCGTGAAGGCTGTCACCTCGCGCCACTTCAGCCTCCCCGGTTTCGTGGAGCTCTACGAGACTTCTGCTGCCCCCGCGATGCTGGTCTATTTCTGCTACACAAGTGGCGCGGCTACCAGGCAAATTGCCGAGTATTGCATAATCAGTTTCATTGGTTGCGTGCGCGCGAAGCATCGGCAGAGTATTTTCACTGGCGCGGTGATGGAGTTTTGCAAGCAGCTTAGAAAGTATAGGTGTGGTGGAGAACATGATCGTGTGTACCTTTCGTGTAGAAACACTTTGGGGATGTTGTTGAAAAGAACTGGGGTGTCCTATGGTTCTGGGAGTGTGAAAAGGAGGGTTTCGCTTCACGATGTTTTTTCCTTTGTTCCTGAGCTTGTGGATACGTTGTTGGTGAGCTTGGATAATAGTAAACGGTGTAAAAGTATCATCACGAGGCCTTCGTCGGAGGAGGTTTCGGATTTGACAACATTCTTGGACCCTTTGAGGAATGCAATTATTCTGCAGAAGCAATTTTTGGGGGGTTTTGTGAGTGGTGATGATGGAAAATGTAGTGTGGAGAAGGAGCATGAGCAGTTGCTTGCCGGAGAAGTTGATTATCTACGGCTTGTGTTTGTTCGGTTGTTGAGCAAAATGGATGAGTGTTTTCGCTGCATGGCGGAATGCTTGGCGGGAAAGGAATCTGATGGGAGGGATTTTGTTCATCCCTCATGGTCTCAGTATCTGAATATCTTGAAGGATTTGTATGATACTTCTAAGGTCTTTGATGGTGCGGAGGAAATGTTTTGGACAGTTTTAAGGTTTCATAAGAATATGCTGTCTGCGCTAGTTGTTGGGTTTGAGAGGAGAGGTGGTGATCATCGATGGGTTCTTGATGACAAGAGTGTGACCAATTTTGAGTGTAGGAGGCATTTGGCGATGATGATGTTCCCTATTGTAAAGGAAGGCCATGACATGTTTCACGAGATGCTTATTGACAGGTCTCAGGTACTGGCGGAGTCTTTTGAGTACATAAGAGGAGCGAAGCCGGAGTCACTGCGTTCTGGTCTGTTTATGGAATTCAAAAATGAGGAAGCTACAGGACCGGGTGTGTTGCGGGAGTGGTTTGTTCTGGTGTGTCGAGGAATATTTGATCCACGACATGCTCTTTTTGTGGCTTGCCCGAATGACTGCAGGAGATTTTATCCGAATCCTGGTAAGTTTTTTCTGGAAACTAAATTTATGTTTTGTTCTCATGCTTAATGAGTATTTTTCAAATAGTGACAATCTTTCTTAAGTATATTGAGCTAGTATTTAGGTGATAAAACCCTTGCGCAAATAAGGGAAGTTGAGAGTTAAAACAAAGCCTACTTATTCATAAATGGATTCTAGTCAATTGAGATATCATCGTTAGGATTATTATATAATCCTATCCTTTTTTATCTTTCCAGTGGTTTGCTATGCCGAAGTGTCATTTTCTTTCCCACATTGATGCCATCTTCGTATTTTTATTCTTTTTTGTTGATTTTGGCTGATCTAAAGTGAGATGTGTGAGGTCAAGAATTTTAACCAAAACATTTTGTAAACGTGATCCACTTTAAATCAGTTTGTTTTATCATTTTACATATCTTATCATGTTAGACAAGCTAAACTTTTTCACTCTAGGTGTCAAGCAATCGAAACATCAGGCAATCGAAATGGGATAATTTTTCTCATTGGTATTGTTGTTGTCTTCCCGTATTCCTATCAAATTATAGTAATGCTAGTCTCATTCATATTCATTCCTTTTATTTTTGTAATAATCACTTAAATTAATATTACTATTGGAAATGTTAGGGAAATTTGACAAATCATTGATTTTATGTTTCAAATAATTTGTTTGGAGTTTTGAAGTATATACATTCCTCCTTTGTTATTATTATTTTATTACTACAAGTTTATAGAACTTGGACACCTTGCCTTTTGGGGGGTGGTCACTGGTCCAATCCAATCAACCTGACCCTTTTTTTCCTAAAGAAAAATATTTGGACATTCAGGTTACGTTAGATTAGAAGGGGTGTTGCCTGATGAAACTTACCTTAGTTACTTGGGTTCCGGCCCATTTATTTTTTCTACTATGTGAAATCTAAAAGTTATCCATATTAAATCATAATCAATTTTCAGTTATTTTAGAATAGTCAAGTGTATAGCTTTCCTAATGCCATGAATTGTTATACTTATGGATGGTTGTATCTTTTAGAAAACTATACTGTTAACCTTTCCATCAGTACAAATATTCTGCATTGTGCAACATGTCCAAATTCCAATAATTAGCATTGTCTCTCAACTTGAGTTCCCATTAGTTAATACTGGGTATCATGGTTGCTTAGTCAGTGCCATGGTTTCTTAGTCAGTGTTGAGTATTGATGTGTTTTGCTATATATCTTTATCAGTAGATATTGTTGGACATCTTTTGCTCAATCATGTTTAGTTTATTCTTTGTCTACTTAACTGCAGCATCTAAGGTACATCCTCGGCACCTTGAGTACTTTAGGTTTGCTGGTCGGATTATTGCATTGGCTTTGTTGAAAAAGGTGCAAGTTGGTATTGCTTTTGATCGTGTATTTTTCATACAATTGGCTGGAATTCGTGTTACCTTGGAGGATATACGGGATACAGATCCTTGCTTGTACAGAAGCTGCAAGCAAATATTAGAGATGGATGCTGATTTCATTGATTCGGATGCATTAGGACTGACATTTGTTAGAGAGTTGGAGGAATTAGGAAGCAGGAAAGTTGTTGAGCTTTGTCCTGATGGGAAAAGCATTGTATTGAATAGTCAGAACAGGGACAACTATGTTGATCTTCTCATACAGCATTCTTTTGTAACATCCATATCTGAGCAGGTGTCAAATTTTGTCCAAGGTTTTGCTGATATTCTTTCCAGCTCAAAGCTTGAACAGTTCTTCCAGTGTTTAGAGCTTGAAGATCTTGATTGGATGCTATATGGGAGTGAAAATGCAATCTCTATTGAAGATTGGAAGGCACATACCATGTACAAGGGCTATAAAGAGTCTGACTGTCAGATAACTTGGTTTTGGGAGGTGTGTTGGATACTGGTCTTCCCTTGTTTTTTATTTCACATATATTTTTTTCTCCTTTTTTTTTTTTTTTTTTTTTTTTTTTTTTTTTTTTTTTTTTTTTTTTTTTTTTTTTTTTTTTTTTTTTTTTTTTTTTTTTTTTAATTTTTTA
>Ga0099825_1010119_pt1 | contig 10446 bp, 8 predicted proteins | sample SiratroredBW_FD_76838 | JGI IMG/M metagenome (GOLD analysis project Ga0099825, IMG submission 76838) | Root nodule microbial communities of legume samples collected from California, USA - Siratro red BW | ecosystem: Host-associated > Plants > Roots > Nodule | place: USA: California | collected... | reverse complement strand
TAAAAATAAAAAATAAATAAAAATAAAAAATAAATAAAAATAAATAATAATAATAATAATATAAATAAAAAATAATAAAAATAATAAAAAGAGGATAAACGAAAAAAAGAGAAAAACAAGAAGAGAGAAATGAAAAATAGAAAAGAGAAAGAGAAAATAAAAAGTGGAAAATGAATGGCCTAGTGGTAAGCTCTTATTGGCGCAATTATTATTCACCTTCATATGGAATGCACCATTTCACTAAAACTGCACCATTTTGCAACGATGATTTAGAGTTAAATGATTCATGTACTCTTGGCGTTTTGAATTGAATAGAAGCAGGCCTGGAAGTAGTTTCGGTTGAGCTTCCGGTTGGCAACTGGAACTCAAACCGGCAAAAGTCAATGAAGAAATCTTGTGCCTATATAAAGAGCCATGATACACACAAAACGTAAGGGGGAAGCTTGAGACTTACGATCTCTGAACATTTGAGAGAGCGTTTTCCATTTCGTGAGAGGTTTTGTGAGAGAGAAGTGAAAGCAAATCACTCGCCAAAAAAGAAAGAGCTTGCCGGAGGAAGAAGAACTTTAAAATTTAAGAACGCATTGCTTGGAGGATGTGGTCCTTCAACAAGTACGTGATGTTCATCCTCGTTTCACCGATTCCATTCATGCTTTGTATGAAGTTTGTCATCCTTACAGATAGTGTTGTTCATCTTCTTGATTCAAGTTGCACTGTTTATTCTCTGTTTTGATGTGCGAATAATTTTTTGAAACGTTCTAAACCTATAATTTGTTTGTAATTTAACTGTGAATGTTTAATTGAATAACAATGTCTATATCGTTCCTTCTGGAGAAGTAGCAAATATTTTATCACTCACTAGAAATTCAAGTCTTCGCCGGAAAACTTAAAAAGCCTTACGCCGAAAACTTTTTACGCCATAGTAAGTGTTCTTGTGTTTCTCTTCGAGTTTTAATCCATTTTGTTTAGTTGATATACGGATATTAATTGTTTCTAGTGCATTCTTCACCATGATGTCAAACATGGTTGCACCGAGTTCAATTTGGTGCAACTTTTGTTTTTCATGCACAGTATGTAAGTTCTGTTAAGTATTAGTTTTTTAGCTCCCCTATCATACTCACATATTGACCAAGTTCGAGTCACTTCACAAGCTTTTACATTCGCAAAATCAACTTCGCAAATCTTCAAAACCTTTGCATGAAAAACAACACAACGAAACGTTTACATATCAGCCACATTCACTCACATTGTCTTTCACAGAATCTCAAACGAATTTCTTTCACCCATGCTTTCGTAATTTCCTCAAGACCTTTTACACGTAAATATACCATGTATGCGTGTAGCATTTGAAACCTTCCATTTTGTCTGCCACGCTCGCTGATATTATAATGCACAGAACCAACCAATTTTTTCTAAAACCTTTGCCAAAAAACCACTCAAGAATCCTCTTCATCCATAATGTCCATTCTGTTAATATTAAGCCACAAACGCTGGCATTTTCTTTCTCAAAAAACCAAACCAAACCTCATACAAGAACCATCGCATTTGTGCCCATCTCATGCATAAGCCACGTCTGGTGGCATTGAATCTTGCATGCATGAATTCTCCATTACCTAGCCTTGGAAACCTTCGCTTTGTGAAAGTAAGCCACGAATGCTGGCATTTTTGTTAAAAAAAAAAAAAACAAAATGGTTACCTAGGTAACCAAAACACATGTTTCACAGTAACCCATACCAACAAACCTTACCCAGAACTTTCAAAAATAACTTTGCCTTGTCGTAAGCCAAGTCATGAACGCTAACAAGCTCACGTGCATTTTTTTGAACGCTTGCACATATACCCAAACACCTTGCACCCAATAACCCGTATTTGAGCACTCTCATGAACGATTTCATATACACTTGTAACTTTGAACCATTTATGTGAAGCTTAGAGCGACGTATGTTGGTGCTTTGATGTTCATAGAAAAACATAGATTTACACATGAAGCTATGCACCACAACACGTTTTCTATAACAACATGCACCCCGAAACCATGAACCAAATGTTTCAATTTATTAGACAGTGAACAAAGCCATGAACGCTGGCACGTTCACAAGCCTCGCCTTACACAGAAACCTTTAGCTAAAATCTTTGAAACCGGGGATACGTGATTTAGGGTACCTTTCACTAAACCAAAAGCCATCAACCCAAAAACAAATATAGAACTTTTTTTGCCGGTAAACAGTAACCCCAAACTTACGTACCCAGGAAACATTGCCGAAGCCTCACAGACACTTTCACGAAACTCAAATATAAAGTTAAGTGCTGACTTTGAATGTGTTTAACGTGGGTCCTTGTTATTTCTGTTTGCCGTATAATAAAATAATAATAATAATAATAATATAAAAAAATCCAAAAATATCAAAATTCCTCTCATTTTATTTTCAGAAGAACTAAGTATGTCCTAATTTTTAATTTTTCTTTTTATTTCTTTTTCTTTATTTTAAGTGCTTCTGCTTTGCTTTATTTTATTTTTATTTTCTTTTTTTGGAAAAGATAGACATTTTAAAAAATTATATTTGTTGTTATTTATTTTGATTAAAGGTATTGTCCTTGGACAAGTATTGTGGGGGTGGTAATAACTTCTCCACACGTAACCAACTCCCAAATCTATTCTTTTATTTGTAAACCACATTTTCCTTTTCTTTGGTTTTTGATAATTTCCCATAATAAACTATTGTAGTGACTCTATCTCATTTTCTACCCCCTTTCCATTTTCAAATCGTCGTCCATCCGTTGTCGATGAGGTCCCAACAATATGATCTCTTATTAAGTAGAGGAGAATTTCCATATTTTTGGCCCTAGAGTGTTGCACAGGATTCTTAGTCGAGTTTATAGCATTGGTATTATCACACTTTAAAGGTTCCTTAGAAAGATTATGGCAATAGTCACAACACCCAATTTCGTCTAAACAAATAAAATTATTTCAAAATAAAAAAATGAATAAAATTAAAATTTAAAAATTGTGTTTTTATCGTATTGTCATCTTAAAATAAAAAAAAAAAGAAAAAGTTTTGATTTCATTTTTATTTTATTACTAAAGTTTTAAAATAAAATTCATAAAAAAGAAAAAGAGTAAAGAAAAGTTGGGTGTTTTAAAATAATCCATTAAAAATGTGTTAAAAGAAATAAGAAAAACTGAAAAATTCCTATTAAGGTGCTGCCACATCACACTTTCTCTCACTCAATAACTCAATAATCTGACTACCTTTTTAGGCACCCATTTTTAATGGACAAAAATTAATTTAAAATTAAAAAAGAATGAATTAATTAATAGAATTTGAACAGATTAGTGATAGAATCTGATTGTGATTATTCTGCTTAAATGAAAATAATGGTATTAATTAGATATTATTTTGCTTGATTGCAAATAATGATAATAATGTGTGTTATTTTGCTTAATTGCAAATAATTCTGATTAATTGGGATTTATATCTCAATTAAGCGCATTAAAGTGGAATTATCCAGCAGAGCAATTGAGAGGTCTGAAGAAATTTTATAAAAGAAAATACCAAAATAAGGATGGGATACGTTTTGGAGAGAGCACTAGAATTACACACGAAAAATTACTCAAGATCTGAAGGCTTGAATTAGAAAAAAGAGGTGAATCTTGTTAACGGTCTTCAACTGGTATGTCTTGATCGCTCAGCCTCATGTGATTGTTTTTTTTTTGTTCTTATTTTGTTTGTCCTTGTTTTTTTTTTTTGATCTGTTGAAATTTCAATATTATGAATATTAGTATTTTGTGTTGCTTGTAAATAAATTTGCATTATAAATTTGTTTTTGTTATATCGGAGATGCTACTCTAAGCACGTCACTACTTGTTTTTGTTATACCGGGGATGCTGCTCTGAGCACGTCCCATTGTTTAATTCTTTCTAGAGACTGTTGTTTCACACTGTCTTAGAGGATAAAAAAAAAAAATCCTAAATCACAGTAGATCATGGAAGAAAAAACATTAGAGCATTCAAACAGAACTCAAAACTACATAGATCAACAAATATTTAATAGAAGCACTGAGCACTTATTCACCCTCAATCCCAAACAAAATCAAGGGGTTGCTCCTGTCACAATCTCCATCTCAACCATTCTAAAACATCCCTAAAATGCAAATTCAAAATCTTAGTGAATCATGCAAACAACAACATCAGAGCACTCAATAAGAACCTTAATCTCTATCAAAGCACTCTAAAAGAAACCCTCAACCATTTTTTTTTATTATTACCATTACTTTTTTTTTCTCTCCTTTGTTTTCTTAACAAATCAATAAATAATGTTTTATTTCAAATAAATTTGTCAAAATAATAAAAAGATATAGAACATTTCCAAATTTTCAAGAAAAAGTATATAAAATATTTTCCAAAAGTTAATAAAATATCAAATTTCGAAATTAAGAATGTATAAAAAAAGTTTTTTGAAATAAAAAAAATATAAAAAATTTCTCAAAATAAAAAAAAATAGATAAAACAAAATGAAAAATATAAAAATTTCACAAAATTAAAATATCAAACATCACCAAACAAATTCTCAAATTAGAACTACGTGAACCCTGATTTTCTATCACGGATAGAAAAACGTAAGACCAAGGTCAATCATTGTCGGATAAAAAAAATAAAAATATATTTTTCTTTGTTATTTGTTTGTTTATTGTTATTTTAGTTTTCATTTTTATATATATACTTGTTTATTTTTATTCATTGTAATTGTGATTATATTGTAATTATGTTTGGGGAAATAACATTTTAAAAAAAACCACACTTATTTTTACTCATTTAATTAAATGTACCGTCTTAGAACGGACGCTTTGGGGGTGTTAATACCTTCCTCACGCGTAACGGACTATCGAATCTTGAATTTGGTTCGTAGACATTTTATTTTTTATTTTTCTATAGTTTTCCATAATAAATTATGGTGGTGACTCCAATCTCAATCTAAATATTTTTTAAAATAAAATTTTTGATCGCCCAGTCGTGATCCCAGTTGCAACATATGCTAACTCAAGTGGTGACATTTTGAGAGTCAGACCAATTTAATTAAATGAGTAAAATTTGTGTGGTTTTCTGAATGCTTACATTTCCCTTTCTTTGTATATATTGCATGTTATATATTTTAATTTGCATCACAGGAGCATATTCCAGGTATGTAAATACTTGTATTGTTGAAATATTGAACCCTAGGGTAGAAGACATGTTATATATCTGCCTGGGAATTTTTTGGTTGTTTTGTAGGGGTGTGGGCATGAATTTTTTTCCCTTCACACACACTTTATTGCATATCATGAGTGAGGCCCTATACTCGAGTCTGTGAAGCTTAGAAATAAAGAAGTTGTGTAGCAAAATTGGGCAGATGTACTTCCTAACCCAGGTGTGCGAAAACTCTAACTAGAGTCTGTTCCCTTTATTATCATGTCCATAAACACTGTCATTACTGACTAATATGGATGTGTGGTAAAGGGGGCCATAGCTCTAGTGACCTTAATAGGAAATTAGGATAAGTCATCCTTTGTGAGCATATTTACATGCCTAGAACTTAAGTCTCACTAGGGCAGACCCTAATTAAGGCACTAAGGGAGACTTTTTGCAGTTCAATTATCCAGTGTCATTCATAACACAAGTATTAAAATATTAAAAATATCAATCTCGTTTTTTTTTTCATACAATACATCCCTTTTCAAAAAATAAAAGAGATCAATCTCATTTTGGGAAATGATTTTTTCTTTTCATATTTTCATTTTTTCTTCTAAAAATTGATTTTGGGAAATAAAAAAAAGAAACATTAATCTCATTTTTTTTTCATATGCATTGCATATTGTCTTTTTTTTAAATATTAAAAAAGGTGTAATGCATCCATTCATACAACATTAAAAAAAAATCAAAATAGAATTTCATTTATCCATACATCCCCATGATATTGCCAAAAAAAAAAATAACAGAATTTAAAATAGTTTCATTCATATATTCATTTTAAAAAAAAAGAAGTAATATGAGAAGGGATTCCATCCATTCACTTATGCATACATTATCATCCACCGTTTCATATATTTCTTTTTAAAAGAAAAAATATTGATAAAAAAGAGGTTTTATTCATTCATGTATTCACCCAGGACTTCATATATCCATACATATCTCATAGAATCTATTCTCATCTAAAGTTTCATGCACCATATGTACTCCCATGTAAATATCACACATGCATTCTTAAAAAAAAAAAAAACAGTTTCAAATAGAGTCAATGCATTCATCCATGCATCCTTATAGCCTCATGCTTTCATGCATTTTCAAAATCTTATTCAAACAAACAAAGAAACAAAAATTATAGAATTCATTTTCATATTACTATTCATTCAATAAAAAATAGATTTCATATATGCATCATGCATTCAATAAACAAAAATGAATCATATCAATTTCATACATGCATTCATTTATGCATCTACATAAGAATTCTCAAATAAAATTTCATGCATATGCACTCTCATTGCACTTATGCATTTCTTTTAAAAATGTTGATATCAAACAATAATAACAAAAATTTACCCTTATGGCTTTCATTCATACATTTTCAAAAATGAAATTTCATACATTTTCATTAAAAAGAAAAGTGATAAATAAAAGAATAATTTCATGCATTCATTAATGCATTTTTAAAAAAAAAATAAAATTGCATGCGTCCAAATTTCATACGTCCATTTTATGCATTCATGTATTTGCACTTTCAAAAAAAAAAAATCTAACAAAAAAATTCCTAAATAAATTCCTATAAATTTCATGCATAAAAAATAAAAAAATAAAAAAGCAAAACAAAACAATTTTTTTTGTTGCTTAATTAATTTGTATTTCTGTACCTCTTTTTCTAACTTGCTCGCATAAAAAAGATTATTGACATGCATACATTAATTAGTTTTGCATGTATCTTATAGTTAGATATGCATCATACTTCTAAATATGTATCATACATTTAGACATTCATCACACATCTAAACATACATCACATATCTTAATATATATCATACATTTAAGCGTGCATCATACATTTTCAAAGTTATCCATACTACATTCTACTACATGTTTTTTCCTTGAAAATACATTTTAAAAAAAATATAAAATAAAAAAATAGTTTTATGCATTCATTCATGCATTCTCATTTGAAAAGGAAAAATGAAAATTAGAGTTTTATGCATTTATGCATTCTCTTAAAATCAAAACTGAAAAATAAAAAAAAAATAGTTTATGCATTCATCTCAATCAAAACAAAGAAAAACAAATAGAAACTAGAAGTTTTATGCATGCATTCTCATTCAATAACAAAAATAAAAAAAAATCATATATACATTTTCATATCATCATTCATTTGATAAACAAAAATGGAAACATATGCATTCTCATTTTCAATAAAAAATAGAGTTTTATACCTGCATTCTAAAAAAAATTGAAAATCAATAATGAAAAATGAAGTTTTATGTGTGCATTCTCATTGAATAAGAAAAAAACATATATGCATTTTCTTATCATCATGCATTCAACAAAAACAAAAATTAAAAATATGCATTTTCATATTATCATTCATACAATAAACAAAAATGGAAAAAGTATGCATTACATATTTGCATTCTCATAAATCATCATGCCTTTATAAGATTTCATACATATGTCGATGAACTCTCATTGTACTCATGCATCTCTCAAAAAAAGGAAAAGAAAATCAAGAATAGCAAAAATGAGAAATATTGCATATATTTGTGCATTCATGCACTCACTTCACTTCTTTCAAGATTTATTTTGAGACCCTCTTGATGCAGTCATGGTCTCAACCTCACTTTTATCAAAAATTTCATTTGAGACCCTCTCCACACTATCAAGGTGTTGACCTCACAGGAAAATAGAAAGACAATGACGAATAAAATTATTTCATAAGATTTTTCTTTAAAAAAATATAAAATAAAATAACGCAAAACAATCAATCATATTTTTTTTTACAGAAACAAAAAAAAAGGAAGTCAGCAATGTAATGATTACAAGAAACATATACGCATTGACTATTTTTGAAAGGAAAAACTAAACATATTTTTGTAAATACTTTCTCCTTTGAAAATTTGTAAATTTTGTACATATATCAAAAATTTTATACATATGTTCTCTTTTGAAAACAAAAAAACTTTTGTACACACATTGTCATTGAAAATATTTTGTAAATACATTCTCCTTTAAATATTTATTTTGAAGTGTCAACACCCAATTTTGTCCGGGTAAACTTTTAAATTAAAAATACAATAATAAAATAAAATAAAGAAGTAAAAAAATGAAAAATGAATAAATAAATTTATTTATTTTTTTAAAAAAATAATGATTAACAATAGAAAAACGAAAATAACAAAAAAATAATAAAATAAAAATATATAAATTAAAACAACAGAATTTGAAAATAAAATAAAAAAAATAAAAAAAATAATAAATATAACAATAAAAATAACAAGAAAGGAAGACTGCTTTCAAATTGCTTCCTTGATTGGCACGTTCAATAAAATAAATAAATAAAAAATAAATAATATAAAACAATAAAGAATGAGTCCACTCTCCCATTTCTCACTCCTTAAACTTAAAAAATAAAATATCAATTGTGAAACTGCTCAAAACAACTCACGTTCTCCACTTCATAAGAATAAAATTAATAATAAATAAAAAAATTATGACCGTTGGAGAATGGCTTCAGTCTCATTCCTGGGTAGATCCATCTTTAAAATTAATTATTAAAAAATATATAAATAACAAGAATAAGGAGTCAAAGATGGATAACTTCTCTGAACCACTTTCATTTTAAAAAATAATAATAATAATATAATAATAATATAATAACAATAATGATATAAAAAAGAGAGATAAAAAGAAAAGGAGGACAGATCATTAAGAACACGGACATTGAGAAGAGAAAAGGAGAGAACAAACCATTGAGAATAGAGAACGAAGAAAGCACAGAGGAAAAGACGGACTTCAGGTATGTTTTTATTTTGCTAGTACATTCATCCATTCATTGCATGAAAAGAAAAAAAAACAGCAACCATGCACCTTGCTCCTACCTCCACGTCGCACCATGTCACCACGTCACACCTCGTGCTCACTGCCGCCACTGCCTCGCCTTCTCATCCACTCCAACGCACCAAACTTACACTTCCGCTGCCAACCACCATGCTCCCACCTCCTCTCGTCACTCCTCCAAAAGCATCCAGAACCACCACCATAACCTCTCCAGCACCTTCCACCACGGCGTCGTCTTCAACATTAGCCATTGCAGAACCAACCATGGCAACCATCGACTTTCAACCCTCCTTCAACGCACCGAACCACCAAATGCCTCACCTCCGCCGAATCCAGTAGTGTAACAAGACTCCATATGTTGCTTCACCGCACCAACCTTCAATACCCTCCACCGAAACACCTCCAAAACGCTACCACAATACCACCAAAGCCACCACAAAACCATTCCCATACACTGTCACAACTTCATCATCTTCCACCGCTCCAACTGCCATCAACCAACGCTCCAGAACCTCTCACCATTCCCCTCTCCCATTACGCCCTCTAACCTCATCTTATTTACTCCATTTCCTAACCAAAACACCTTAACACCATTAACCAAATACAGCACCTCCCTACATCACCAATGAATCTCTTCTTCCACCATTCTAACGTGCCTCTACAAACCAAACCTCACCTCTATGTTGCTTCTTCACATCACCACCACCACCATAGCACCATACCTCCACAATGCAAAACGCCTTACCATAAAACTGTCCTACTTAAGCCTTCCTCCATGCTCATCCTCACCGCACCTCCACCATGACCCCCACACCCACCGTAGTTGCTCCTTCTCTTTCCACTCACGTCAAAGCCACCATGAATGCCACCTCCTTGCCAACCACAATCCAGCACCTTCTACTTCAAGCCATCATGTCAACCATGCATCAGCCCTGCACCTCTAAACGAAAAGCACCCACGATGCACCATGCATGCACCCACTCTCATCACTGCCCCACCACATGCCACCACTAAAACGCCACCAAAATACCCCAAAACTGCATCCTACCATTACCGCTCGCATCTACCACCACAACGTATCCTCGCACCAAAAACCAAGACGCTACCAACCTTCCACCTCCACCACGCATCACTATATCTTGTCAAACGCCACCATAAATGCCACCAAACGTCATCCCCCTCCATCCTCAACCTCCAAACTGCACCCCAAGGCCTTCACTTCCACCATTTCATGACAAGGCTAGCACCTCACCACACCTCGCAAGTATGCAACCCATCATCATGCACGTCATCAAGACAACGCCCCTTGCTGCCACCTCCCTGCACCACCAAGCCACCAAAATCGTCATGCAATTCAAAAGCTGGTCTGGTAT
>Ga0099825_1010115_pt1 | contig 10447 bp, 6 predicted proteins | sample SiratroredBW_FD_76838 | JGI IMG/M metagenome (GOLD analysis project Ga0099825, IMG submission 76838) | Root nodule microbial communities of legume samples collected from California, USA - Siratro red BW | ecosystem: Host-associated > Plants > Roots > Nodule | place: USA: California | collected... | reverse complement strand
GGATTATTGTTTAAATTAAAATAAAAAATGATATTAGTATGAGATTTATATATTGAACTAAATTAAAAGTAAGTTTGATTTTGAAAAGAAAAATTAAATTAAATTAATATTTAGTAATAAAATTTATTTAACAAAATTAAGTTTAAGTTTGATATTTGAATTTAGTTACTAAGACAACAATAATTTAAAATAAAATTAAGATTTAGCAATAAATTTAGAATGAAAATTTTGAAAATATTATATAATTTTTTAAATAAATTTATTGTTAGTTTTTAAATTATATTTATTACTAACTAAGTCTATTTCATATATTAATAACTAAATTCATAGCTTGTAACTTTTTTTCACATTAACCACTCTTCTATTAAAATTAAATTAAAAAAAAATTGTATTTATTTTAGTTACACATTAGCAATAGATCACACCTGTCAAACAAAACAGAAGAGATTGGGTGGAGAATATTAACCCTACTAAAAAATTGTACAGTATTCTCACTATATTAATTAACTCATTAATTAAAATATTAAATGTACAATTTCATATAGTAAATTAAGATCATGTCTTCTTTTCACAAGTTCATTTAATCTTATATTAAATCGTGGAATAGGATCACAATTTCTTTACAATGATATCGTGTTTCCTATGCACAATTTACCTATATCTGGAAATAAATAAAAAAATGCACCAGAAACTTAAAAAAAAAATTACACCAATTTAAAAAATTTGCCTTAATTCCCCGTAATAGAGAGAGGGAGGAAAACTAATATGATTATTTTAATCTCATTATATATATATTTATCACACCTTATCCATGAAATTAATTGTTGCTGCAGATAAATAAAAAGATGGGCACTACTGAGTACATGGTAACCGTCTCTCCAAATATCGATTATGCATATATTGTGGCTGTGGCTGTAACTCTTAAATCTATTGAATCTTTACCAATTTTTTTTTTTATATGTGTATTTAATTATTATTTTTTAATTGTCTTGACAATTTGTGAATTCTTTTTAAAATTTTATTCGAAAATTTCATGAGTGACATCTCATCCATTAAAAAAAAGGTAGGTCAATGATAAATGATCGAATCAATAAAAAAGAAGAAGCACATTTAAAATTCAACATATTGTATGTTTTAGTTATTCAAATCAATAAAAACACTTATTCCAATTCAGGATTATCTCATCTTTATCTTATTTTTATTATTAATATTTTATTTTTAAGATCATATTATGACAATAATATTATTTTTTAGCTCTCTCATTATATCTTTGTTTTCTTAAAGAAAGTGATAAAAAAAATAAACTAAAAATGAATGAAAAGACAAATGATTTTCTAAGTTGTTTTATAAAAATTATATATCATTATTTTATATGAAAGAAATATATAAATGTTTTATTATAAATATTGAATTTTTCTTGTCCTAATTGTGGTGTGTTGCTGCCTTTGCCTAAAATGACATTAAGGAACGTGTTGACCTCAATGAGATGTAAATTAGAAGCGGCCATGAAACCTAACCAGCTTTGGAAATCATAAGAGACAAATTAATTGAGAAAGGAATAAAGACAAAGGATAAACATAAAATCACCATATACTCTAGATCTTCAATGATTACAATAATATATAGCTTATTTACACACAATATGACCTAAAAGGATAAGAAAGAATATAAGCATATTCCTATAATATTCTTCTACTTTTGAAACAACTCATTTATTTTAGAACATACGCTGTGTATATAAAAATTACAAAAATAAAATTAGTATATTGTTATTATATCATATTGTCCATAAGCTTAAATTAGGTTCCTATGTTATTATCATTTTCTTTATGCTTTTTTTTATTATTTTGGAAAGATTATAAAATTGGTGATTCCAACTTATATTTTTTCTTTTCCCTCAACTTTTTGAGAAATCATAACAAAGAAAGAACATAATTTGTCTTTATTTTTGTTCTCTCTCTTCTTCTTTTTCTCGTTCCAAATATAGCTTTATAATATCATTATGAGAACCCGAATAAGAAAATTGAATTATACAAGATTATTTTAACCTAGTGTATTAGAATTTGAGTTTTAAGTTATTGTGCTAAATGTTTGGACTAATTGTCTTATTGTTTATTATATTTCATCCGCTACTTTGGATAAGATTTGGTAATAACATATTTATAATCTTTTACTAAATTATAAGAAACAACCTAAATCCACTTTTCTTTCTCCAAAATTGTCAATTGATTCTTACAAATTCTAATACTACATTTGGTTATTTAGTTTTTCAAAATTAAACAATTTTAGTCTCATATAATATATCACTTCATTAGTATATATTTGTAGTGATTATAAATATTAAATCTTAATATTAAACATTACTATTAGTGCCATACATAAATAAATACCTAACGTTGTTCTTATTAACAAATATGTGAAAAATAAAATTGAAATATGTAATTTCCTTATAAAACTAAAATTATTATTTCATAAAACTATAACTATAAGCATAACAGTAGATTTAAGAAGAACAAAATAACAATAAGTAAGGTAATAAAAGTAAGAAAAGACATAATTTCTGTTTTACTATGGGTTCATCTTTAGTTCCCTGAAACAATGATAAAGTTCCCAGCTATTTGAAGGTAGGTACCCAATGTGGACTTTCACACTAAGCATTAAACTTATGTCAATTTTGCTGTCCACAGAAATCTCTTTCACACATCATTTTTTTTCTCAATTAATTTTTTTTCCTACCCCATTTTTCATATTAAATTAAACGTAAATTTATTTATTAAAATATAATTAAAATCTATTTCGACAAAAAATTATTAAGATTATTCTGTCATCTATTATGTTCTTTTCTAAATACTTTCAGTTATATATTATAATTTGATTTAAATATATTAAGATTCATTATATATGACTCGTGGGTTAGCTTCAGAACTCTGAGTATGCAGTACTTTCACGTGTTTCATGTTATTTAACTGTGTATTCTGGACTATCCAAAATATCTTACACTTTTATCTGAAACTTTAAATTAACTATGAAAAATGTGTTTGGATTTCACTTAAACAACGTCTCAGTGTGTTTCAAATCTAGTTAAAAACAAGATTTACTATAAACTTTGATTAACTTAAAACTATATTTCTTCAATTTCAATTGAGTTTAATTTCTATTTAAAATTCAAAACACACATTAAATCATTGTCATACATATAGTTTATATAAATAAAATACATCTAATTAAACAAGCAATATCAATTGTTTAGAGCTTTAATATAGGGTTGGCTCCATTTCTTATCCAAAAAACTCAAATTATAATAGGTTGGATTAAGTTAAATAAAATAGAAACTTACATAAAAGTGAATCAATCTTGATTGACCCTATTTAATTCACAACTTAAATTGATTTGGATTAGCCTGGACCACAAATTAGGGGTCAGCCTACATAATTATTATAATTCAAATTATTTTATAAACATAATATTATTTTATTAAAATATATATTTATATTATAATTTTATGTATTAAATTGTATATTTAAAATTTAAAATTAAATTTATTTATGTAGTTTAAAAATAGAAATGATTTATTTGATTGGTCTATTATGTCAGAGTGGTTCAGCCCCTAGCTTTTCAAACAGTAAAGTTATCCTTGTTAAATAGTATATGATCTAGTTTATCCTAGTAAACATGGAAAATTTATAAACATTTTTCTTCAATGGTGAGATTAATTGGATCAATAGTAAGTAGTTAGGAAAGAGAAGGTGAAGAAACGAGGAAGATGAAATGTGACACACATATATATATATATATTATTTTTGCAAAAGAGTGTGGAAATGGTCAAAGAAAAAATACCTCTGAAGACATATTTGATTATATTGCAAAACATAAATGGTTATTGACTCAAACAATGACAAATATAGCTTTTGAGCTTGAAAATTTTAAAATATTAAAACGAGAAAAGCAATCAAAACAAATAATGTATTTTAAGGGATTATGATATTGCAAAATGACAAAACTATGACAAATAATGTATTTTAATGGATCAATATGACCAGTATTTCATCTTAAATTCGAAAAATAAATAAATAAATAAAATTTTTATTCATCGAAAATAATCGACACGAAGTATTATAAAATTAACGTCATATCATAGTTTAACAACACAAATTAGATATTAAAAAGCCTTCCAGTTAAATAAAAATCTAAAGACTAAAAGCAGAAATCTAAAATGGATTAGAAACTAAATCTATTTGATGACATAACTGTAATTTGTGTTTTGAATATTTGGTTTAATTAAATTGCATTTTCACAAGAAAATTTGTAGTTGTCTTGTGACGAGACACGTAATTGGTATCAGTCGCATCGCATATGATCAATATTCAATTAAGCAACCAAGAATAATGCGCGTAATTTAGAAAAATAACAAAACGCAACACGCTTACACTAACGCGTATATATTTAAAAAATAAAAAAGATAACGAGTTTTTTTTTCTATAAATTTAAATTGATTTATACACAGATTAGTGTTTATTTATAATAAATCCCTCCGTATGCATTAATCACGCTATACAAGTGTTGAATTTTGAATATTATAATTGAATTTCATGATGTTTTACACTAATTAAGAAAAAAAAAATAGAATATTTTTTAATGAGAATACTCTGAACCCTAAACTTGCAATCGGTTATTTAACTTAAAATCATTTTTTAATTTTTATTTCTCCCTTTCTTTCGTATTTTGTATTTCTTTTAAACCAAACTTTTCTGCTTTTAACTTTACTTTATTATGACATATTAATTAAAAATGTGCTAAAAATAATCTTTATAAAACTTTAACAAGATTTATGTTTTTAAGTTGACTTTTTTTTCGTATGGGCTATGTTATTCGTTTTCTATGGTGTAGAACCTAAATTATGAACAAAATATTTTTTGCAAGACTTAAACAACCTTTTTGAAGGTTGATTCTTTTTTTTTTTTTTTTTAATAGCTATCAAGAAAAGTTATATCCATATGACAACTATTTAACATTATTTTTATAAAATAAAATTTAGTGATGATATTTGAATAGTTTATTAATCACATATCAGAACACATTATTAGCTTTTAACTATAACAAGATTATTATACAAATTGTATATTATTGATAAAGAAATATGTTTAAAATATAATTATTATGAAAATTAATTTTTAAAACATAACAAATTAAAAATTATTATAAAGATTCATAATATCATTGATTCAAAGTCAATATAAACCTGTGGTTAGATATACAAGCTGTAATAAATAAATAAAAAATCTTAGAGTCAACATTGAGAAAAAATCTACAACCAGCAAATTCAATATAGAAAATGACAACTATTATTTTCTTGATAAAAGAAAAGACATCTTATTTTGGCGAAGTTAAAAATAAAATTTCAGGTATTAATTATTCGTGTAATAAATCATGATCCCTCCAATGTGGAAAGTACACGTCATGTGAATATGATCAAATTCACTAAGAAAAGAAAAAGCCATCATATCCAATTCATCATCAATCATCGTGTATTCTATATAAGAAACTTTCAGAACTCATTCGTTCTAAATTCGCAAACAAAAAATTTCGGTTTTGGAGACAATAATTACAAATTTTTTTATTACTTATTTGTGTTAGTGTGATCCTTATACATGGCACAACCAAACCCGTATTATCCGCCGCAGCCCACAACCTCCGCCCCGATGCCGGCGGTGCCGACCACCGTGATCGGGCCGCAGTTCTGCGCTCCGTACCCGGTGGATCTGGCGGTGGTGAAGAAGGTGATGAGCATCTCCGACGGCAACTTCGTGGTCACCGACGTTAACGGCAACGTCGTCTTCAAAGTCAAGGGATCTCTCATGACCCTCCGTGACCGCCGCGTCCTCGTCGACGCCGCCGACCACCCCATCGTCACCCTCCGCCGCAAGGTTTTTCATTCTTCCTTTCTCTTTCTCTTCCTCCTCCAAACACATCGTTTAAATTATTAGGTCAAAATTTATATTATTTTTACTTAGTGAAAGTTAATCATCTCATACCCTAACTCAATCAACTAAACACTCTGATTAGTTCCCTTACTCTTGTTCAATCTAAGTAGTTTTTTTTTTTTTTTAAAAAAAAGGGTATTTTAATATTATTTCTTAATCCTATTTAACATACTAAATATGATTAAAAAACAATATTAAAATAGCTCTGTGAGGGTGTTTAAGTAGGTTTTGGTGAAAAATTGTGGTGTTGATGCAGATAATGACAGCACATGATCGATGGCAAGCTTTCAGAGGGGACAGCACAGATGCCAAAGATCTGATATTTTCTCTGAAGCGATCGTCCCTTATTCACTTTAAGACCAAATTGGATGTGTTTTTGGCTAATAACACCAAAGAAGATGTTTGTGACTTTAAGGTTAAAGGTAGTTGGTTCGAACGATCTTGCATTGTTTATGCTGGTGAATCTCAAACCATCGTGGCCCAGGTAAAACTTTTTCTCATTAAATATTCAAAATCATTTTTTTTTAGTTTAATTTTTCTGAAACTTTTTTCCTCCTCTGTTGGCTCTGTGATTTTGAAAGAAATTACCTTTAATCTTGTAAGTGCTGGTTAAATCGCCTTGTGCCTTCCTAAATTAAGAGAACAAAAGATTTTAAAAGAGCTAAAATGGACTTTCAAATTTTTCGGAAAGATAACATATTTTTATCTATTATTTTTTTTTTCTCAGAACAATTATAATTGGTTTTAATTCACTATTTTGAGTTGGTTATGTTTAAATAAGTTTTTCCCCTCAATTTTTAGATATATTTGTTTTCATCTCTCAAATTGAAAAGTGATTTTTTTTATAGAAAACTGTTTTTTTAATCTTTATATATATTAAAATGTTTTAATCTTTTATCCAGACATCAGAGACTTATTGGTAAACAGAGTATATTTCAATTAATTATATGCAGATAAATTATTCTTTCAATACTATTTAATCATAATTATTGGTAATTAACAGAGTAGTTTTCAATTAATTAAAAATTTGCATTAGTTAAAGATATATATGGAAATTAAACTGAAAATATTTTGTGGGAATGTTATTACAGATGCATAAAAAGCACACAGTTCAGAGTATTTTGATTGGAAAAGACCATTTCATGGTCACGGTTTATCCCAACATTGATTATGCGTTCATAGTGGCGTTAATCGTGATTCTTGACGAGATTAACGAAGATGAAAGACAAGATTAGATAAATGCTGAAAGCCTGTTTTGTACTTTTTCCTTTGGATTTCTTATAAACTATCATTCTCAATAAATAATCCTTAAATAAGAAATAACCTTATTGAGCTTGGTAGTCCATACTAAATCTGACACAAATATTCATCATTTTGGGGAAATCACTCCTCTTATATATTCAATCAGTATAAAGTAGTTTACATATCATTCATAAATTTGAGAACCCATTTTAATAAGGAATTTCATATTTTTTTCAATTTATAATATATAGCATTATTCATAAAATTATTCCATTAATAAAGGGACTTCTAAAAGCAAATTCATTTACGTTTGAAAATTATAGAGACTTTATTTAGTTGCACAATCGATAAGATTTCAAAAATTTCAATTGATAGACTGATTATAATGGTTTGTCAAAGGATGAATTTTATTTGCAGAATCAAAATTCACTTTTGCAACGTGAAAAAAATGCGGGCCCCTCCCCAACCCTAAGTTCATCGTCCCTGGCCAATACAATATTCGTAATTTGTTGGGATTATAATTTTCAGACATGAAATTTTGTTTTATTTTATCAAACAAATCCTTAATTATGTAGTTCTCGGACAAGTTTACATAAAACTACAAACATTAAGGTAAAGCATTGCTATAGCGAGTAAATAAAATAAGAAATGAAAAGTAATTAAATGTACATAAATAACTCGATTCAATTAGTGTGTTAAGGAACTAAGATATTTTTTTAGACAAGATTCATTATGAAGAAATTCTTCTTCCTCATCTTTAAGCACTTGATTGTTAATCTCCCCGTAGAATAAATGCTAATTCACTACATAATAATATTAGAACACTTTTACATCAAATCAATATTATCTTTTATACGAGATGTGAATATAACGAACTTCTTTAGAATTAAAGTTAGTTTTGTAAAAATTGTATTTTAAGTTGAGAAAACTTACAAATTTATCTACAATTTTATTCTTATAAAATAACTTTTTGAGTAATAAAATATTTTTGTTAAGTATTTATAGGCATAGGTCTTAAGAAGTGAAATCACATCAAATTTTAATTGTTTATTTTGAATTTTTTATATGAATATGTTTTTATTATAAGATATTACTTTTTTAATGTGTGATTTCTATTAAAAGAAAAACTATTTCAACCAGACTAATTTGAAATAACTGTCCTTAAAATTCATTGTTCTTTAATTTTTTTCAGGCACCAACCTAAATTTGCTAAAACTATCTTGGTTATGCATATGAATTCAGAAATATGGTAAAACTTATAGTTCAAATCAAAGTTAGTTTTTATTAAAAAGTGAAATATAATCAAACTCGATAAAAGTACCAACAATAATCATAACACAATATATCTACTTAAAATCTTTATATGTCTAAATTTCTATTACAACGTTTAATTGAAGATATATATTGTCAACTAATCTTCTCTTATAAGAATTGTAAGATTTAAGATAAGGCTTCATTTAAGATGACTGGTTGTATTGGATTAGTAAAGGGTTATACTACTGATAACAATTTTTCTTTAATCAGACTTGTATAAAAAATATTTAAAATTGTAAAAAATCACAAACCAATATATGACATTCTAGACTAGGACTTCAAACAAAATCTTGAGTAGATGGGTAAAATATTTCCTTATATTAGTTTTAATTTTAGGAATGCTTGTGCGGAAAATGCACCCCCCACAACGCCAGGCGTAGCGTTTCTTTCCCCCTTCTTCTTCCAATACCACTTCAATTTACAACATCACATTACCTTCAATGGACGATGATGGCGGCAAATTCATCTTCATGATGGAAGGCAGTGGTGGCGGTGCACAGTGATAGTAAGAACTGAAGGAAAGTGTGAAATGTAAGGAGGTAAAGGAATATATGGAGATGTAGGGTTGAGAAGGGTAAATGAGGCAGTGTAAAAATTAATTAGGGACATTCTGGAAAATTAAAAAAATATATGGAGGTGCAGGAAGAAGCTCTCCAAAAGGGATGACCTTTGGGTTTAGGTTCATGAATTTTAGATTGTATTATAGATTGACTAATGACGAATTCTTCTTCTACCCCACGCCTTCATTCTTCACTTTCATACGGAATATAAAATTACTCATTTACTCTTATTTTAAAATTAAAAAAAGTCAATATTACTTTCTACTTTCTTCACCTCCATAACTCTCTCCGTGGCGCATCATCTCCCCTGTTATTTATTGTTGCTTCAAAGAAGTCGCTTCCTCCAAATATAGGATCCGCCTTAGAGCAGATGTAATATACAATCCAAATATAGCAGAGATATTTTTCAAGACTTCAGAATTTAAAATTTTCCTAGCCCTTGCACCTCCTTTCTCGGGTGGTTGAAAAACAAGAACAGTTCCATGTGGAGACAAAGTAAGGCACGACGACATGAGCATCATGACCACAAGCATGCATCTTTCCAGGTACTTTACTCTTTGCTCCCACTCCACCATTTCCTAAGGTTGAAGAAAGTAAAAATAAATAAATATACACCAATCGAATGAAATTCTATCCGATTTATATATATTTTTTAAGGAAAAATTTTTTTTGCCAACCTTACGTGGAATCCACCCTTTTGCCACCTGCAGACGTGGTAACTTATCCAACGTGACTGAGGGCATAGTAGGAAAATAAAAGACAGATTGACTTAGGGGTACTATTGTATTTTACCACCCAATTTGAAGGTTTCGAAGATATGTGAGTGGCTAGCGGGGAGTTGAAGAGACGTGAAGCAGATCATAGGTTTGAGCTACTCATAAAAAATGAGGAAGAGCATTGAGGAGGGCGGACACCGGCAACGACAAAGGGGGATCAGAGTGAGTATTTAGGGTTTAGGGTACATTGCTTTTTGGGGAAGGAGACCGGTCAAGGGCGATTGGTCGAGCAAAGGAGGCGAAGTGAAGGAGTATAACGGCGACGACGTAGGTATTTTTGTTCTTTTGCGCATTTCATTTGTTGGTTTTTCACTGCTTTGTTGGTATTGTGCTGTTATTGGGAATCAATGTTGGTGTATGGGAATGATTTTTGATTTTCATCATTTATTTGAAAAAAGAAATACAATGCTTACATTGTAGGATTGATTTGCAGGAAAAAAACAATGTCAAATGTGGAGAGTTCTTCACAGGGACGTGAGCTATGCGTTCGTCATTTCTGTTACCCCAAATATCTGGGCACTGTAAACAAGTTGTTAACATTAGAACAGAGGCATTGCATTGAAGGTACACCGTT
>Ga0099825_1010114_pt1 | contig 10448 bp, 4 predicted proteins | sample SiratroredBW_FD_76838 | JGI IMG/M metagenome (GOLD analysis project Ga0099825, IMG submission 76838) | Root nodule microbial communities of legume samples collected from California, USA - Siratro red BW | ecosystem: Host-associated > Plants > Roots > Nodule | place: USA: California | collected... | reverse complement strand
CATTTACCCTTCACATTGATACATTTTACACTCCCTTTCACTTTTATCTGTCACTGTCCCCTTCACTTTTAACTGTCACTTTTATACTGTTTCATTTACCCTTCACATTGATACATTTTACACTCCCTTTCACTTTTATCTGTCACTGTCCCCTTCACTTTTAACTGTCACTGTCCGCTCCCAATAGTTGACCTTGTGTCTACCGTCAGTAATTTGTGCTTCTCATGCTTTCCAAAAGTTATTTTTAATCCAGAAACAACTTTCAAAAACGCAATTTCAAAACTATTTCAAAGATAATAAATTTTATTTTGAAATAACTTATTCTAGAAGCTATTTTTGATCTGAAAATAACTTCACCATTTATTACATCATTTGAAATAATTTTCAGAAGCTGTTTACGAGATGAGCATTCTGAAAGCTAAAATGACTTTCAAAATAAGTTCAATTCGATTTATTTTTTATCTAGAAATAACTTTCAGAGAATGCAATTCCAAAAGAGGATTTACAGCGCTTCCCTCACGCACCTCCATTTCACTCTTCATAAGGGCAAAGGAGTCCAAGATATTATTCTACTTAGATGTGATCATATACACACTTGAGTATATCCAATAAGATACCATTTGGAATGACTTTTAATTCAGTAAGAGATAACAGTCTTCTATCAACTAATGGTTCTTTTGTACATTGATGCGTATTCTTACACTCACAAAATGTAATGTTTAAGATAACTTCAAGTTCTTGGGCACCCAAATTTGAACTTGCGAGGGTTCATTCTTCCATTTAGCGCAAGGGCAAGCACATCATATTCTTCAACGTACCATAATTCAGACACCACTGCCTGGACATACATAAGAAAAGTTATTTAAATAGTAATGATTAAAAGAAAAAATGCAAGTGCCTTCTTAAAGTCCCTTTAACACTAATATTTAATCTTTATCATTCCTACATATTATAAAGATTATAAAAATTTCAATATCAACTGCTGAAAAATCTCAGATTTCAATATTTTTTTAACAGTCCCTTTAACACTAATATTTAATCTTTATCATTCCTACATATTATAAAGATTATAAAAATTTCAATATCAACTGCTGAAAAATCTCAGATTTCAATATTTTTTTTAACTGCAATTCCAGTTATTACTACCCTCATTAAAATAATTACAGACCTTGAATCCTCGAATCTGACTGTTCAGCCGATTTACTAGCTCATGGAAAAATTGGACATCATCTGATGTATTAAGTTGTTCCTGCATATTAAAATGAAGTCATTATTTGCTATACTTTCTGTCCTCATATATATGTTTTTCATCCATATCACTTGACACTTTTACCATACTTCAAACATATTGCCAAACAAAAAGAGAAGAAAACATGCTTTAAGTCATGACAAAATAAACTCCAAAACTTTATACAGTGCTGTTATGTTTTCATGTGAAGGAAAATCAAATTAATGTGAACTTGTTTATAGGTAACCGACAATTGTCAATTGTGCTGACATAAAGAACCAAATGAGTGATGTCATGTAACAGCTAACTATAATAAATTTCAATAATTACAATAAATGAATATTACAGTAGGTGATGATGCTCTAGGTGGACCCAAAAGCCTTGCAAATGAGGTGTGGAGAATTGCAGCATCATACTACAATGAAAATAACACATAGTCAATCATCACAAGGTAACTCAATTTTAGTAGCACATATGACTTCAAATTATCAAGTAACATTAGAAAACATAGGATATAAGTTCATAAAGGGAACAGTAATATCATAAAATAATTCTAAAGAGGATATCTCAAATCAATGCAGTCACACTACAGTAAGACTTCAGACTCCTGTAAAGCCATGACTCAGTGCTTTTAAGTCCCACAGCTTTCAAAATTTATATATGGATGACAAAAGGTTCTAATTGCATCTTGAAACTCCATAATGTAGTCCCAATTAAAATCTTAGCAAATACACTTTAGCTCCACTGACATATAACAAAACTGAGTATTCAAATGATGCTTACAAGTTGCTTCTCTGGTGCACGTGGAAGTGCATTCTTCAAATTAGAACGAATGATTACAGGATCTGTCCCCGAGATGACCTAAAAATTAACATAATTAGTCAGCCAAGGTTTGTGAGTGTGTCAGAAATTTTAATACTAACACAACTCAACATAGTGGAAACATTTCACCTTTTCTTTGGTTACTTACTAGTTTCAATTTCTTTCTATATACTGATTATTGCTCAGGTTGAAAGTTTCTAACAATTGACTATGTTTTGCAGGTTGGAATTATGAAACTTGATGTCACCAAATTACAGAAAAGCTAGAAAAATGTTTTTATCTAAACATAACAGATAAAGCATTTCTATTTCCTGAATCAGTAAACCTAAAAGTCTGAATGAATCATACAAGTAACTAAGAATGCCAAAATATTTCCTAAAATACAAACATGCTTTAAAAATTTTGACCAAGACTGGTATGATTGATTGTCACCCTAGGAATAATCCTATGGATCATAATTTGGAGCTTCTTCCAAGTTAAGGGGAGTCATTGAAAGACTTTGGAAGATATCTTCGTCTAGTAGGCAAACTTAATGACTTCACTGTCACTAGATCAGATATCACATGGTGTTAATGTGGTTAGCCAACTCCTAAAGGCCTCATGTGATAGTCATTGGAATGTTTGTGACACGCATCCTTCAATACATAAAGAATGCAACAGATCAAAGTTTAATATATGCAGATAAAGAAAATTTCAAAATTGTTTTTTCTTTTTACTATTTTGATACTGATTGGACAGGATCATCATTAGATAGAAAGTCTACTTCCAGATATTGCCTTCCCGTAAGTAGGAACTTGATTTCTTGGAGGAGCAAGTGCTGAATCTGAGTACCGGGCTATGACAGCAGCTACATGCGAGACTACTGGCTTAAGCAACTTCTCTATCATTTAAAATTTGGAGCACATATACTTGGGCAATATATGACAACGAAGTTGCCATTCACATTGCATCAAACTCAGTCTTCCATAAATGGACTAGATACATAAATTGATTGTCATTTTGTGAGAGAAAGGTGCTCTCTAGGGAAATCATCACTGACTTTGTCAACTCCAGTGACTAACTTGCAAACATTCTCACTTAATCCCTGAAGAGCTCTCATATTGACCACATTTGTAACAAGTTTGACTCATATGACATATATGGTCTAGCTTAAGGGTAGTGTAAAAGATATGATTCGATCTTAATCAAGGAAATATGTAGAATTGATAATTAGGGATATTCCCCATTATGAGCCATTATTAGGTATCCCTATATTATACTTTGAATAGTTATAATTTTAGGATTTACATGTGTGATTAAACATACAATTCACAACAACAGAAAGTGTCATGGACAATGAAACAAATACTTTAGATTATGGAAAGCAACCTGCCAACAACCCAGGAGCACTCCAGTTGAAGTCAAAACAACTCTATCCAAAACAATTTTCAAGGGGCAGAGTTTTGAAACAACAGCTCTCACAGAGGATGCTTCAGCTTCTATCTGACACAAAAATGATTCCCATGAGCTTATTCAGCATACTTCAAGATGGAACAAAGGCATCCATAATTGAAGTATACCTCTTCTTTGGTGGCAAGTACAGGAACAATATGGTGAGAGGCATGGAACATGCTAAAATGGTACAGACTAGAGTTCTGAAACCAGATTGCTAATTGACAAACATGTAAAAATTCCAATAAAATAAAAACAAGATGAAGAGAAGGTTGAAGCAGCACAGGAATGCTTGAAATTAAACATATTGATCAGTAAATGAATTTGAATTCTGCTATTGGTTGATCCAATAACAGCTTACCTTTATCAAAGTAGGGATTAAAAATATTTTTGACAGCCTCCCTGAGTCATGCAAATCGTGCATGTGTTATATGAATATCAAATTGCTTGGCATAAAGTAATAAACATATTTAATCAAAGAAGATAAATACGGTAATAAAGAAGGATATGTGAAACTGAAGATCATAATTTCTACAGTCATAATTTACAAATGTGATATGCAATTCTCCATTACAAGGAAAGCAAAATAAAAAATGGATATTGTCAAACTTTAACTTGATGAGAATTTAGTATGAATCAATTTTATACCATATCTAAGAAAATAAACTTTAAGTCTAACTTAACATTACAAAACTGACTTGTGAGGTAAGATTTATACCTACTTACATACTATAATTTGGTCATATTTCTAGTAAGAGAATTAGACATCTCGAACGTGAGAATAAATATTTATGTGTGGTCTGATAGCATCTCGATACCGAGTGACATGATACGCCTCACAACCATGTTATGATAGAATTTGATGTCATCTTAGAAAGTGAAGTTTAAAACTAACTCAATTTCACAAAATTGACTTGTAAGATAAGGTTTACACCTACTTATATATTATAATTCAATTATATATTTAGTCACTATGAGATTTCTAACACCATCAATCTATAAGATTGAACAATTTACTTATTGATTTTCAAAGAGATATCTATTAGAGTCCTTGAGAGAGAGAGAGAGAGAGAGAGAGAAGAAGAAGAAAAAGTGAAAATTGAAAGAACATATTTGTTTGTTTTACACACAATTGATTGAAATGAGTCTCTTTAGAGCAAAGAGAAAGGTACAACTTTCACAACAACATTTGGAAAGCCTAATTAATTCAACAACCAATAACATAACTACTAACAAAGAGAAAGCTACAACACCCTCTCCCATCAAACACAAGGTGGGTGATGATTTGCAAAAAGAGAAACCACATTGAGTTCGTCCCTTGTGAACACGAAATGAGTAGGAGAAAAGGGTTTGGTGAGAGCATCAACTCACTGAACTTGAGCTGGAATAAGTGGAACATAGAGACATTTTGATAGAACTTCCTCTCGTACAAAGAGATCAATTTTCATATCCTTGGTTCTAGCATGACGGACGACCATGTGATATTCCAAATTCTTTAAGGAGAGTTGCAATTCACAAGATTCCAATTGTTATTTGAGAAAGACTCTGATACTATGCTTTAGTACAAGACCTTGCTTCAATTGTATGTTTCTTAGACCACCAAGAAATGAGATATGGTCTAAAAAAATCGAAGCACCATAAGTTGATCTTCGATCACCAAGGTCAGTAGCCTAGAATGCATCACAAAAGGTTGCAGAGAAAAGAGAGATGCAAAGGGCATTGAAGTGAGATGAAGACCATGTAGAAGAGTCCCCTTAAGATATATGAGAATCCATTTCTAGCATTTGAATGAGATTCATGAGGTTGAGACACAAATTGAGAAACTTTGTTCACTGCATAGTTGATCTAAAGACGAGTTATAGTAGCATGCTGAGGTATAGTTCCATATAAGGTTGCATCAAGAAGTAAATCAGAATCATCCTTGGATAACTTGCAATTAGAGGTCATCAGCGATGGAATGGAATTAGCTTCAACATATTGGATCTACGAAGAAGATCACAAAGATACTTGCTTTAGGTTAAAAGAAGAGAACCATCCTGAAGTGTTCCGACCTCTATTCCCAAAAAATAATCGAGCTGTCCCAAATGCTTGAAAGGTAGGGTAGAATTAAGTTGATTAAGAATTCTTTGAACAAGATTGGAAGAGTTGTTCGTTATTATTATCTTATCAACAATGGACTAACAAGTAAATCATATCAATGGGATTTTGACGAGTAAAACGGGAGGGACCACATTTATTGGACTTGAACCACACTAAACAAGAGTGCCTTGTAACTTGTCAATTTCACGAAAGAGTTGCTTCCAATTTTTTTCTTCTTCAATTTCAGTTTTCAACCAAAGCCATTCATTCATAATTCTGCACTGAATGATTCCCCTTCTTGCACAAAGAATGCCCATTTGAACGAGTTGCTTCTACTTGAGAAAAACATCTCAATTTGAACACAAGTAGCTTGAACTGGAGAATCAGTCACGTTGAATCAACAATTAATTCAGTGAAACAACTTTTCAACTATTTCGGTGCCTCTTGGAAACAACAAAAGGATTGGTGCAGTGTTTTGAAGATGATCACATGAGCTGAACTTTGAAATAAAATTGATGAGAGAATTTGAAGAATGTTTGATAGTGGCATATTTGGCATTGAATATTAGCAAAGCGTCCACCGTGGCCATGACCATGACCTATATAACCAAATTCAGTCCACCAAAAAAGAAGAGGAACCTCGAAAATTAGTGACATGTGCATCTTGATTTTGCACATTCAGGGTCATCGCACCAATAGTTTTTTTTATCAATCTCTAAAACTGAATTTGACACTAGTGCTCGAGTCAGATTAAGAGTAGAATCAAGAACAACTTTCTTGTGACACTTTTAAAGACAAGACTCATGCACAAGAAGAGGTTAAAATTCTTCAGTGGGAAGAGGTTCAAACTTTCTTTCAATAATGGATTCATATTCCTGAGGCCACCCTTCAAGAATCATATCAATGTGTTTTTGAAGAGAAATAGGATCTCCCATAGAGCCAAGGCAATCAACCGTCAATTTCATTGATAGAAAAAGTTCCAGCATTGAACAATTTTCAAGAGACACGGAATGAAGTTCAGTGCCAAGTTGTCACACTCTCGCTTTTGATTGTCTGTGAAAATACCCATGTACTTTATCCCAAATTTGATAGGAATAAGCATTTCCATGAACATGAAATAGAAAAGGTTGTAGCCTATAACCATGTCAATAGCATTTGATCTTGTTGTTCCTAAGTACCATATCCTGGATTGATTTTTTCTACTGTTACTTCACAAAGAAATCAGAGGAAAACCACAAAGTGTTGAAGATAATGCATGGCTCCACTTGTTGCTGCCAAAGCAAGAAGTTGGAATCATCTAGATTCTATGAAATCTTCACGAAGGCTGCTGAGGAAGGGAAAGGCGGAGGATTTTCAGCCATCAAGGACCTTCAAGCTCTTGATGTTATATTACAGTTGTTGAGAGAAAATAAGAGAAAACCAAAACTGAAAGAAGATATCTGTCTGTATTGCACGTGGCTGATGTATAAGAGTCTCTTTCTATAGAGCAAAGAGAAAGGTATAACAGCCATAGTGACAGCTGGCAACCCTAACTAACAGCATAATTACTCACAAAAAGCTACAACACAATCCAAAGCTTGATCTTGGTGTAAAAATATAAAAGGAAAAGAAACAGAATTGTAAGGATACACACATAAGCTCAGAAAGATATTATATGCTTAAATACAATACAGATTTAAAATTCCAAGAAAAATTTAAATCTTATTTATCCTTATCAATATACTATGAATCCTATGGATGGTTTGTCAGTGATACGCAATTTTCAATAAATTCAAATAAAAGAATTTACAACAGACAGAAAAATGGTGCAGCCTATATCAGATAAAGAGAAAAACAATTTTGAAAGCAGTAGTGTGACCATCTAATTCAAAACCATGGCCAAATTGATGAGAAAATACACGGAGAACGGTTTGTTGATATTCAGTTTGAACAAGAGAGAAGGATATTGACTCCACAATGAGTGATAAGTCAAGGTATTCATGTCACAGTTATATGATAATATCAGATTTGGTTCATATAACTCACAACATCATAAAGTTCTCACATAAAGAAAACTCAATGCTCTTTTTAAATTCATCTATATCTTACTTCACATTTCTAAGTATATCCTTTTATGACCCAATTACATAAGATCCTCTAAATTCCACTAAGTAACTTTTAATAATTACTAGTAATTAATACTCAACCTTTAATACCTACTGGAATGATTCACCTTCTTGCAGTTTTTTCTGTAACAATCAAACCACTCAATTAAAATAAGTAACAAAAATTACTAAGAAAATCCTAAATCATTTTGACCCTGAAGATCATATCACAAATTCAGAAGAAAAAAATTGTATCTTCGACTACGCATAGATGCATGAAATAATCATCAATGAAACCCAGGAGTCAAATTATTAACACTTACGCGATAGGTAAAGAGAATTCAGTGCTCAAATACAGTACATTAGCTCGCACCGGGGGATTTGCAGGCTGCACATGGAAAATAATCATCAGTTGCTGCCCAAACAACTCCATGAAACACAGCCTAAATTGTTGTTACATGTCACCTTCAGAACAGGTGTTACATATCCATCCTTCAGTGTAAATATATCTGAAAGAGACAATGACTGAGAGGTTTCACCATGTTTCAGGAAAGCAGCTCCATGCTCATCCAGATCTCTACTCATCTTGTCATACAACTTTGATCTTTGCTCCGTGTAAGAATTTGGAGAATCTGAGACAGACCCTTCTTAATTTAGTACCAAAATCGCATATATCTCCGTCAAAATCGATTTTTGAATAAAACCCATCTCCAAGGCAACATCTTTACACGGAGTTATTACGTTAAAGCCAAAGAACAAACTGTAAAAGTTCAAAATTGTCTCGGGAAGGCCAAATAATGAGCAATTTGACAAACGAAATATGACCCAAATGGAAGAAACTCTTGACAATTGTCACAAAAGTAAATCTACAGTAAAATGTAAACATAAACAAAACATAACAACCAAACTAACTGAACCTGATGTAAAAATAAAGTTTGAAAATTGATTGGTAAAAGGGAGAGAATAAGAAAAGCAACACTACCTAAAGAAGTAGATGAAAAAGTTTGCGATGATTTGTGAAGGGCCATTCTGAACAAGATGAAGAAGCAGAAGGCGCAGATGAGCCAGATCAAAGCCACCCTTTTGTAATGAATCAAGTTCACAGTTCTACCCATCGTAATTTTATACGCCACAGAATACCAAAGTGCAACTGAGCTAGTACAATCCCAACCAAATCAGAAACAGTGTCATCCCCACCCATTAGCCGATTTCTTATTCCTCACTTCTGATGCAATTAGCTACCGTGATACATGGGCATAAACTCCATCAAACTTGTATTTCTATTTTTATTTCACCCAATTTCTTAATCAATATTTATATTATATTTTTATAATAAATAATAATGATGATGATAACATATATATCTATGATAAAAAAATTCTTTATGCTATCTTTTTTTATACAATGACAACATTAATATTAAAATTATGATTTCATACATATTATCAAACTTTTCCATTTCCTTTAAATATATATCTTTTCTAGAAAATTTAAATTCATTGAGATTTTACTTTCTTTACAGATAAACCTCTTTTTCTTATTTTTTTTTTCAGGTTATTAAGACTTTCTACAAACATTTTTTCAAAGTAATAATTTTCTAACTAAAATGTAATTTATCAATTTATAATGTTTTTAGTCAATAAACCATAAATATTACAAATTTTTAATCTCTTAATATTAAGCAAGATGAATACCAACGAATTAATAAGATACTAAAATAATTACTACTAGTATATATAATGGATGCTATACTTTGATATTACATATAGTAAAATATAATGATTTGACATTAAAAAATATATTTTATTAGTATATAATATTTTATTAAATAAAATTAATGTCAAATGAACGTAGTTCATGACCATAAGTGTCAAAATATAATTTTTCATATATAATACATATAAAGATGAGAAAGTTTTTGAAGAAGAATGAAAAAAAGAGTTTTAAGAAATAAAAAAAGGGACTTGATTATAAAAGACAAAGAAGAGTATAAAAGAAGGAGATTTGAAAGAAGAATGATAAGAGAAAGACTTAAAGTTTTGAAAGAATAAATTAGGAAAATAAATGTGTCTATGAGGGAGACAAAAACTAAATGGTAGAAAATTGAGAGAACTTTGGTTTACGTGGAAAATAAGAAGGTTTTTTTTTAAGTTTTTAATCCTAGTCATCATAGGTAATTATTGCTTTTTTCTAAAATTTAGGAAAGGGTAATGTATTTCCAATTTCAAGAGATTAGTATAAATCAACTTAGTTAAGGAAGTTAACCTTAATTAACATAGTTAACTCATGTGTCAATAATTAAATTATTTTTACCTATTATTGTAAATTAGTTAAAATTTTATATACAATGAAAAGGATAACAACCACTTAATTAAATGTATGATAATAATTTTTTTAATGTTAGAATTATAATTTTGATTAAAAGTTCAAAAAATTATAATTATCATGATGATTATTAGATAAACGGTCTTTATAAGTGCGTCACACTACATTAAAATTAATCATCATCAAATTTAGACAAATTCTTCCAACACTTTCATGTTTTTCTTCTTGGACCCTATATTTTTGAAGATACCAAAACAATATTCTAAAATTTGTGTTTTAGATTACACAATGTGGAATATAAACAAAATTTGTATTTCAGATTGGACGATCTGGAATACAATTCTTTTTTTGTATATTTGATATTGTTAAGTCTTGAATACAATTTTTTTTCTATTCTAAATTGTGTAATTTAGAATAAAAAATAATATTTAGAATACTAAAATTGCATTTCAAATTGTGCAATCTAGAATCCGAGAAGGT
>Ga0099825_1010112_pt1 | contig 10450 bp, 6 predicted proteins | sample SiratroredBW_FD_76838 | JGI IMG/M metagenome (GOLD analysis project Ga0099825, IMG submission 76838) | Root nodule microbial communities of legume samples collected from California, USA - Siratro red BW | ecosystem: Host-associated > Plants > Roots > Nodule | place: USA: California | collected... | reverse complement strand
TTTATTTTTTATTTTATTATTTTTTAATTTTTTTTATTTAATTTTATTTAATTTAATTTTTAATATCTCCGTTAAAAAAAAATCTGGTCCTTAAAAAAAAAAAAAACAAATTATGTTAGTTACTCAAACAAAAAAAAAAAAAAAAAAAACTATATTATATACCACAAATTATTAGCAACATATATAAAAATCAACATTAGTTTGAAGGCATGGTCCATCTTAAACACAACAAATCATAGAATATGGATTTATAAAATGCTAAACAAATGAATATGACATACCTTTCACAGTTCACCTAAAAAAAATTCTAAATTCTTCAAAGTTTGAAGAAGAGGAATGAAAGAGAAAAAAAAAATACAAAGAATTATGGAAGAAAGAAGAGAATCGCGTGTATGAAAATCAGACTACAGCATGACATCACTAATTTGATGGAAAACGAATTATCCCAATAATTTCATATTTCACAAAACTATTCAATCTGACTTCTGTATAGGTGAGATACGTGTCATGTATGACTCCGGTGCTACTAAATGTAGTATACATACCATTCGTTGAAGAAATGTAAAATGAAATATATTTTTAAACACGTTTTAACATTTAAATAATAACTTAAAAATACCATACACTTTCCAGATCAAAATTAATTACCGTACATCTATATTATAAATACTTTTGAAACGTAGATAAACCTCTTACGTAAAAAAAAGTACATAGATCTCCTTTTACTTCATAAATATGCTCTCAACAAAAGAAAGAAACCTACATAAGCCTCCTTCTATATTTTAAAAACGCTATATTTATATCTAAATCTTTTTGTATAAAATTGGGAAAAAGTTGTTAATATAGATTTCATTTCAATATTAAAATATCCTATATTTATTAAGCATTACAAGAAAAACATCTATTTAATAAATATATCACGATTCAATCCCTATGTTATAATAAATAATCAAAATTATCAATTCCTAAATAAAAAATTTAGAATTTTTTTAACCATGATATTGATGTTATCATCTTTGAAAACAATGATTATCACAATTGACGACCTTGAACGCATAAAATGTGACTATTCCTCTCTTAACATGAAAATTCAAAACATAATTTTATACAATTCAACATAAAAGTATAAATTACAAAATGAAGTATAATTTTATATTCAAAATAATTAGTATATGAATTTTGGTGATAAAATTATTTTTTAGGAATTAAAAAATAAAAAATTATTGATTTAGTTATCACTAATACACACGATTAACTTTTGTTAATTTTTGTGTTACAATATTTTTGATATTGTTACAATATCAAATTGATAGTTTTGTTATTAACACTTTTTGTTTTCTTTATTATTTTAATTTTATCTTAAGATTTCAATAATTTAGATATTAATAAATTCAAATCTGCACTATTTCATTGTAATGTATATAAAATAGAAGGAAGTTTCTGCAATGCTTAAGGGATTTTGTAATGAATCAAAATTCGTAACAATAACCATTTTATCAACATCATCTAAAAGCATTGAGTTTAGGCATATGATACCATTGTACATAAAAACAAGAAGAGTTTCGTGCAATTTTTTTAGTAAAAGGATTTTTGTATAAGAATTGTAAAGTAGAAAGGAGGTTGAATTGAAGTTGTTTACTTATGAATTAGACTAAATACGATTGATAACGAGGTGTAAAAATTTTAGCCTCTTTTTCCAAAATTGAACATTTCTTGGCTACATGCAAAACTTTGAGGGTTAACAAGTAAGCACTCGAAAGAGGAATGAGTGGAGTTAGAAGCTGCTGATTCATTATTCAGAAAGAGAAAAGCATTGAAAAATCGTATAGTTTTATGTTACATACTAATATTCCTATAAAACCCAAGGCAAGTGCAAACTATGGATCACAATCACATTTGGCTAACATCGAAAAGTTTATATGTGATTTCTTCATCAATCAAAAGTCAATTAGGTTGGTTCAATAGGTTTTCCATTTTACGACCGTTAAGGCTGGATTGGTCAAATGATTACGTTACTATTATTATGATCTCACATCGCAATCCGTTTGAGCTTTGAGGAGTGGGTACGCAAGTTCTTTCCCTCGAATGGAAAAAGAAAAATTGAGTGTCTATACGAATAATGGAAAACGAAAATGTCTCTAATAAATTGTTGATGGTTGACACTTGTGAAACCGAAGCATGAATCTAGGTAGAAAAAAATGAGGAAAAGGGCAATGTAACAGAGACCCCGAAACAGGGACAGAACAGTTTATGGGTTTGCTTGTCCAAGTTGCTTAATTTCAATAGGAAACAGATATGTTTCCATTTGGGTGAATGGCAATCAAAGAGGTTTACGAGTTTCTACTATGGGGACTGAACCACTTTTGCTCAGTTTTCTAACCGAATGTTCTGAACAAAAAACAAACAATTGGGAGTTGGTGAGTGGTGATTTGTTTGGTGTCTTGTCTTGCACATATCGTGGTGAACACATAAAAAGGTAGTGGGAAACTAGAACCTACTTTTCCATTGTGAGTAATGTGTTGGAGTGATTGAATGTGTTGAACAAGGTTCTTTCTTATTTGGGGTGTGTGATGGACTTTGGGGGGCACTCTCTTTTATGTTATTGGAGCAAGTTTAGTGTTCAACGCAAACTTCATCTTCACCAACCTTTGATGTCTGCCATTTTCTTCTTTCTATGCTCAGCATGATGATTGCTAGGGCTCAGCAACTCACACTCATTTCTCTTCATGCCTCAAAACTACTCTGTAAGAACTTTATGCTTCCACTAAGCTAAATATAGGGTTGCCTATGCTTTTGACTCTTGCATAGCAAAACAGCCCAATTTCAGTTACCAACAATGCAAATTTAGGCTATTACTAAATGTCATGCTAGGCCCAAACCTATACCTCATTCACACTTTTCTTTTTGTTGCAAAATATTGCAGCTTAATTCTGAATGACAAACAAAATATGATTTTCTAATTTCAATCATTCAAATAAGCTTTCAATTATAATATTCACGGGCATGTATACTCCTTCATGTCACCGGTTCCGTTGTATGAAAATTTCTCTTGCATCTATATATATTAAGAATGTATCTACAAATATATGGATATTTGTTAAAAAAATTAAATTATATAAAAAATTAATAATTTAAAAAAAAAATTATATTAAAAATAAGATATATATGTATGATAAAAAGTAAATTAGAATGGCTTATTTTATATGTACTAAAATGTATTTAAGTAACTCCAAATTACGGGTATGAATATCTTGTTGATTGTTAAAGACCCAATAATAAATAACTAAATAAAAAACTATTTATTTTATCTATGGATGCATAATTTTAACAAGATATAGGGATACCTATAAAGTTATCCATTTTCAACCTATTGAAAGTTTTATTCGGGAGTACCACGTGTAATAATAATATTATTATAAATATAAAATATTCTCTGATTTTGTCCATTTATAATTTATGTAGAAAAATTCTAGTTGTAACTTTCAGTAGATCCTGTTTTAATAGATTTTTCATCCATGCTATTAGAACATAGCATCTTCATAAAAAAAAATCCAAGTCTTATTAAGGGATTCGGATATTACCTCCAATTCACTTTTCACTTGAACGGATCTATATTGTTATGTTGGTTTTGTATATTTAATTATTATCAAATTACATTATTGTGATATTCAATGATGTTGATTAAAAAAAGAAAGCCAAATAATAGTAGTAATAATTTTAATTGCTGAGTTGTGTGTTATTAACAAACAAAAACATTAATGTTAAGTGTGATGAGACAACTTTAGAACATGACCAAAATAATAATTGAGAACATAATGGCCCAAAGAAGTAGTAGTATATCATGAAAAAAAAAAAAAATTAACCTTGTTATTCATCCAAATTTGATGCTGAACTTTTTGTTGAGTTCGACCAAGTATTCAACCAAATAAAGATGAGTTCGATCCAACCTTCAAATTACTGGACGTTACACCCACCTAAAATTCACGCCAACTTCAATTTTCTGTATTTTTTTTTCTTATTTCATGTATACAAATACAGTGTTAGTTTAGTTTTCTTTGTGTAAATAGTGTTTAGTTAATAATTATACTATACCAAATTTTGGTATTCTTGTGTTCATCATTTTGTCTAGATTACATGCTATCTCTTACAAATTATTTGCAAGCTGAAGAGATAGATATTAGAAAGGACAAACGTCAATCAAAAAGGATGTGGATTAAAATAAAATAAATGTTACACTTGCCTCAGGTATGACCGTCACAGTGACATCTCTTGAGCGTTGAGAATAATATCCATCACGCTCCATTACATGTATGCAACTTTCGAAGAACATACACTAAAAATTTGTATTCAAAGACTTACAGAGAAATTCGAATGTTAGTTTCAGATTTTAAAATACTTGAGCAATTTTACCAGAATAAAACTTCAAGGTGGAATTCCTAGATAATCATGCCAAGTCAATCAGATTAATAAATAGTAAATGACAATCACTAGGAGGGTTAATTCTTCCTCTTTTGAACTACTCTAGTCTTACATTACTGAGATAATGCAAGTAACTTTTCTCTGGTTGATTAGGTTCATTGACTCTAGCCGAAAATGTTAAAAGGAAGAAGGACCCTTGTTCAGCTGAACTTTTTGACTAAATCATTGTCGATAATATTTCTACCCTATATTTTAGGCAAAACTGATTCTCACACGAGCTTTCCCATGAAAAGAATGATCAAGACTTCCACATTCTTCCCAAAAGCATCTTGCCGCAAGAACAAAAATTATAAATGATTTCTGTAACTCTATTTCTGTTTCTGTACATCCTTTCCTGTACCTGATGTGGCTTCTGCCAAAAGCAAACCTGTTTAGAAAAAAAAAAAAAAGAAACAAACCTATCAGGAAACAATGTCCTAGGTGGTGCTGTCTCGATATTACAACTTACAAGGACACGGGATGCACTTTTGAATAAAGCCTAGAGAAAAAAAATTAAGTAAGCGGAGGAAAAAAAAAATAATTAGTGCAAGACTCTTTTATTGAAAAGAGCAAAATAATGAAAATTATTGTTTTATTTATGATTGATAATTTATTTATTATTATTATCAATGTTATTTATTCAATTATTCATTATTATAGTAATAATAATAAGAAAAAAATAATAATAATCAATTACGATCTCAAATGTTCATGTCAAAGCATAACCAATTATACGTGCATCACAAACAATTATGGCAACTGAGTAGCAAATTTCTGCATGTTTCTTCACAGTGCAACGTGGAAAAAAATGTCAGACCGACCAGTTATTTTTTCTCTTTTCTTCACACTTCTCTCCTTCCTCCCTCCCTCTTTCCGCCTAGCCAAAAACCAAGCCTTAATTCACAGACCAGCTAGTATATATTGAAGGGACGATAACAACATGGTAGATTACTAATAAAAGCTAGCATCTTGGTAGCCAATAAGTTTTCATGAGCATATCAACCAGTTGACATAACATGAGCAGTGATATAAAAAATGGTAGGGTTCTCTTTATATGACCTTTCAGTAAACTTAATCAATAGGAATGTAAAGACAAAACTGACTCACCTTCAGTAGTTTATCTCCTCTTGTGAAGCACAATCAACCTCAGTCCGAAGAAACAATAACTCGTTAACCATTTTTGCAAAGCGAGGAAAAGGTTCTGTAGACAATAGTACAGGGCATGTCTTACATCTATTATCAATTCAAATACAAAGGGCGCCCATGTCAGGTGTTACCAAGTCGTATTCACTAGGTACTTTTGCTTTAGCAGAAATCCCCTTTTCTCCTTGCTTCCTTTCATTTTTGCCCCTTCTTGCGTCTGCTGCTTGGTTACTGACAACAGAAACATTGGTCATACGCATTAAAATTTTCCCGAGTGATTACATTCTTGTAGCACACTAAATCAAGTCAACTAACTTAAATCCAAGGAACATCATCAAGTGAGCTCCCGGAGAAAATTTCCAAACACTGCAGACACTAGCCGAGTACTTGAAAGTTCAGAAAGTGCTATAGAAAAGTACAAGACACGTACACTACAAACTTAGCAGATTGTTTTCCCAACGCAGATCCACAACAAGCTTTATATTTCTTTTTGGAACCACAAGGGCAGACTTTGTTTCTAGGAATCTGGTGGTTAAAACCACAAAGAAGAGGAAGTTAGAATAACAAAAGCTTGTCAAAGGAGATCATAATATGTGAACAGCTAATTTATTTTCGATCAACCCCTGCAGGGGATTAAACACCTATAAACCAAAATTAGAAGAAAATAGCGAACCTTATCATTTGGTTGCAATGTGATATTATCACTGGTCTTCTTGGAGCAATTATTTGATTCATCATTAGTGCTGTCCTCTACCTTGTCTTCTTTGTGTTGCTTATGGTTCTCATTTTCATCCTGACCTATACAGTTAGGAATTTGAGACAAGGTTTACAATAGAACAAAAGTTTCATTTTTTTTCTACTAATCGTAAGGGTTTATATTAAATGCTAATGAATCAACATTAACACCTATGAAACCTCTATGCAAGAGAAAAAATTACCAATAAGCACGAAAATGTTAGTTTGCCATCTAACAGTGTGGAAAGTCCAAAATGCATTTCATATACAAGAACAAATTACCATAAGTATTAGCCCCTCTAGGTAGAGAATCTGAGTTCGCAGAGCACTCTTCTGTTCCTTGCGCTTCTATTAGAAATTCTATTGCAGCATCAACATCTCCATTTACCTGCACTAGAATCTAGGACAACGAAGACAGACTTTGAATATATGTTGACCTATTAAAATTTTGTAGAAAAGACAGCAAATTACAAGAGATCTAGCTGAACTGAAATATTAGTCATGCAGCACAAGAAGCAAACAGCAAAAAAGGTATGCATTCATTTCACCTCTTCCACTTTTTCAGCATTTTCACATCCAGTTCCAGCCATAACCAACTTTATGGACCCCGGTTGAAAAGTGTCCCTACCAGCTCGCCCACGGGGTTTGTTGTCCACACCTTTTGTTGCATGTGAAGGTGCTGAAAGATCAGCATCAGCCTTTCACAAACTATAATTAATCAGGCAATAGCTTCGAACTTAATAATAGTCCAAGAATCAGGAAGCAAAAATAATAACAACCTTAATTACAACTGGCCTTGCAGGCCCATCACAATGATCATCCTTCAACCGCACACTGTTATAATGTTCCCCATCATGATAAGACCTGAAAAAACACAGTACACGAAAAAACCATCCAAATTCAAATGCAAGGTCAAGGCAAATTATGTTTTTCATTGGTTTCCGTAGGCACAGATACCTTAAATATTAATTACAGGCATTATGCATAAATGGATTAACAGCACACAGGACAATATTACAAGACACTGTCATTCCTAAATTGATAAAATGAGGTGATTAAGATTAGAAACTATAAATTACTAAGTACTCCAGCTATGGACTGATAAGATCTGCAAAATTTAATAAATAATAGGATCCAAATCCTAGTCAAAATCATCGAAAGGATTTTTCATTCACAGAAAATGATTGGATTTTCACTCCATAATTTTATCAATGTTCCTTCAAAACAATCCAACATAATCACATTGGTTTCAACGAGCTTCATCAATCACGTTCAATTGTCATTTTCCACACCTCATGTTTAAATAATCAGCTCCGCATACACTACAACTCTAATACTCTATTCATGTACATGTGTGTGTGTGTGTGATTAGTGGTTTTACTAATTGAATGTCTGATTTGAAAGCTAATGCTTCCTAATCATAAAAATGAAGACCTAGAGTTTGTCAGCAAGTTGAAGACATAAACAATATTTTGCTAGTTTAGTCATAGATTTAGCATATTGAAAAGATCATTATAATTTTCAGACAAGAGAAAAAGAAGTGCCATTTCACATTATAACCATAGACTCCATAGTACTTACAAATGGACCATACGAACTCCACGATCATCAAAATTTCTTATGTACCACCGGGGAGACATGTTCTACAAAATAACACCAATAGGAATGGAAATTTCAATTAACTTTAGCGTGTAACAACATACAAAGTCCATCAAAGACACTATAAAAGCAATTACAAAAACATGCATTTACTATTTTAAGTCTTCACAGTAATGAACAAAGCTTACGCACATTCAAAGACAACAAAAATTGCATGGGACAAAGATTATAGAATGCGAAAATACCTCAATCTTCATATGTATAAAAGTATGGATAATGAATAATTTAAATAATCATCAATATTCCATACAAAATTATGCGACATTAGAATATAAGGTGAAGAAGTTGATTATCGTCAAGGATGCTGCTCACCCTGTGAATGCATATATTACTACGTGTTACAAGAGAGGCTGCCTGCAATTCCATATGTCCAGCCCATGTACCATCATTTTCCATGGACTGACAATATTCATCAAATGGTACTTCATCTTCAATAAAGGGCTCAAACATCTCCCGGTTATCCTGTTAATCACAGCTTCAAGACCAGGCTATGTGAAGGAGTTTTCCTAAAAATTAAAGAGGGAAACTAACATAGGAAAGTTCACAGACATAAAATATCACTGAGAAAAGAATAGACAAATCATAGGCAAATCGGCAATCCTTATGATTGATTATGGATATTATTTATGTTTTTCCAACTTTCCTTACATTTATTAGGTTAAGTGTGAATACTTAGGTGATTGACCAGATAAGGGTTCCAACCCAAACAATTTTCCTCTTACCACAGCTTATATCAACAACACAGCTAAGTATTTCAAAACCTACCTTCTTTTTCCTATTTGTCTAATTAAGGGGAAAAGGGAGCACAGAGGGACAATATATTAATGACATAGATATCACTTTTTTAAATGAATTTCAAAAACCACATGAATCAAAATTATTACATAAACAAACATAAGCTTGAAACAAGAGGAAGAAAAGAACAAAATTGTTTTCAGAACATTGTACCAATATGTGTTTCACCACCATGCTGCGGTACTTTTTATGTTCTTCCTCATTGCCTTCCAACTGATCAGCAAGGGCTCTGCATAAGAATATATACAATGTTTTTCATAGGATTGACTAATAATACTGAAAACACCAAACGCCAGTGAAATTTACCCAGACAGAAATGCAAAAACAGAAAGGGCATGGAGAGAGACAGGGATCTAATTTAATAAGTGATAATGCCAAGATTATAGGGTCTATAACTTACTGCCAGTTTCAGAATAAGAATAAAAAGATAGGTACTTAGTGTGCAAGTGAAAATACCTAGTATAGTAGTATGTACTATGTAACATGGATGCTAATGTAGTCAGTGCAAATGGATGCTAAGCATTCAAACTGACCTGAAGAAACAATTACCATCTGCAGTCACTTCAACAATGCGTAATCCCAGAGCATCCAACTGAGTACGAAATTGAGAAGTATCAGCCTGTTTTCCCAGCTTCTTAACCTGTTTCCAAATACAAGGCTGGTCACCAATGGCTAAAGTGTCCAAATAACATCTATACCTAGAAACACTACAAAGTACAAACTTACAATTGGATTTTCACTCAATCTATTAACGCTGATTTGCACTTATTCACGCTGATTTTCACTACAAAGTTTATTTCCACTTATTCACGCTGATTTGCAAGGAAAGGAAGTTTGGGTCCCACACACTTGAATCCATCCCTCAAATAGGAGATGAAATGGGCTGATACAAGGACAGAGTCGGTGTGGCAATCAATGATTTCCCCAAATCCCCCTCACATGCAATTACCTGTCACAGTGCAACAGTAGCCAACGTATCGATTATGTATAGCCCATAATCGATTATGGTGGCACAAAGACCTATATTTCCATGTACATTGGTCATACAATCGATTATGGTGACATTTTTTGCCATGGTTTGTTAAACTACGTGGAGCAAAACAAATTGTGAGTTAGATTATGCACCCACTATGGACAAAAATCAACCAACCACTCATTTGAGTGAGAAAACCACAATTCTTATTTTTATGTTTTAATATATACAAGGTCATATTTGTAATCGGAAAAAAATAGCTATAAACTAATTTAAACATTACCAAATCAATCATATCAACTTATAATTTTCAACTCATTTCTCACCAATTTCTTCCTTTTTCACTGAATCCAAACAACCTTATTTTCTCCACTATTTCTCTTCCTTTCATTCCTTTTCCATGCCCTCTCTTTCGATCCACTAATCAAACAAAGGAGTGATTTGTTCACTCAACAGACTTTTAATATACATATAAAGGATGATTACAGAGATAGATAAATAAATGAGGGTACAATCAGTACAACTACTACTGCCTACAAGGAAGGAGTAAAAACACCAAAGTTGGCTTTCTAGAAGCTAGACAGCAAATACACATGAAGTAACTTCTCTAACAACCGGAAAAACAAATTGGCAAACAGGAAAAAAAAAAAAAAAAAAAAAAAACATAAAAAAAAAAAAAAAAAAATA
>Ga0099825_1010111_pt1 | contig 10452 bp, 4 predicted proteins | sample SiratroredBW_FD_76838 | JGI IMG/M metagenome (GOLD analysis project Ga0099825, IMG submission 76838) | Root nodule microbial communities of legume samples collected from California, USA - Siratro red BW | ecosystem: Host-associated > Plants > Roots > Nodule | place: USA: California | collected... | reverse complement strand
AATAAATTTTGTATTAAGAATATTTCAAATAACTTTTTGAAATGTTTATATTAAGAGTTATGTGTTAGAAGAAAATAGAGACACATGAAAAAAATTTAAAGTTGGACTCTCTTTAAAATTAAACATAAGAACACATTATGATTTCAACTTCATATTACTTCAATAATCCTGTAATGAAAGAATAACAAGTGAGGATTCTAGGTTTTTTTAGCTGAAAAACAAAAAAAAAAACTTAAATATAACATAAATACAAATAGTACTCTAAGAAAAACAAAAGAGAAACAAAAATCACCTTTTTTTTTTCTTGCTGAAAACTACATCCAAGATTTAGACTTAATAGGTTATGTAGTTTAATGGTTGGAATTATTTTTTACCAGTTTAACCCTGTGGGTTCGAAACCGCTAGAAATCAAGAAGAAAATCTAAAAAGAGGTATTTCAAAATATTTTTTATTTGATAATTTTAAAATTATAATTTTTTAATTATATATATTTAAAAGTAAGAAAATCATTTATGAAGTATAAATTTTTTATTAGAATTCACTAGATTATTAAGTAGTTTAATGAATTAGATTAAACTTAAATTTGACATCTCTAGAGAAAAAGTTAAAACATAAAAATTATTCTACAATACTTTATTGTAATATTAGAAAAATACTTTTTTAAGTATAATTAATATGTTTAAAATAGTTTAATCATTTAATAATATTTCTATTAATTTGATATATAAAATGAAATTGCAAATTTCATTTAATAATACTTTAGTCATTTAATAATATATTGTAAATTTCTTATTATTCCAATTCTGTAGATAAGACCAATAGATTTAAAAAAATAGAGTTATTTTAAAAATATTAAATAATATTCTGGTAAATATTATTAAATGACTCAAATGTATTTGATTAGTTAAATATATTCTTTAAAAAATATATTTTTGGATTACTATTAATAAAAAATATTTTGAAATTCTTTATTATTTTTTTTAACTCATTCTTTCTATTATACAAGTTTTGAACTTAAGTGCTTAAATTGATAAAAAGTAATTCAAACCATCAAACATTTCTTACAACATTTTTGTAGAGAACTCTTAGTAAGTTTTGAAATTACATTTTGCAAATTATAACATAACTTTAACCCCTTCTTATTTCAAAATTAATTTCATTATAAACTCAATTATCTCTCTACTTTATTTTAAATAAAAATATTATTTTCAATGTTAATTTTTTATAGCTAAACAACATAATGTTGAATTCCAATTACAAAAATTTTGAAAAATCAAGCTCTAAACTTAGAATTGAATTTTGAACATAGAGAACAATATTTTTATATCTTTTCATATCATGTATATATTTTTTTAGTTTAAATTTTAAATTAATTGATTGACAATCCGTTATTTTATCAAACAACACACGTCATATAAATATTTAAGTCAAAATACATTACAAAAGGAAAAAAAATAATATTTCAACAATTATAATTTTTTTCTTTTATTTTATAGGTATCATCGGTTCAATCCATCCAAATTCAAGTTCTTGTTTCAAATTTTAAATTTGATAGAAAACTAATATGAACGAATCTTAAATAGTTTAATAGGATTGTGTAATAAAATTGATAAAGAAAATTTGATATAATAAGGAACATATATGTCATTTTGAGATGTAAATACTATAATCACATATTTTTAATTATTTTTTATACATTTTAATATAACTAATATAAAATAAAATAAACGTATTACAATTAAGAAGGTGCATTAACATGTCAGATTATAAAAAGTAATATAAAATTTTGTATAAATTTGATTCCTAATTAGATTTTAGAAATGGTTATTTTTATATTATTAAGAGTATAATTAAATTAATTTATATATTATAAACTCTTTAATAAGGATTATCTTAAAAAAAAATCATAAAGAGAAATTTCAAAACCCCTTTTATTTAATAACCTTAAAATTATAATTTTAAGGTTTGAATTATAATTAAAATTATATATTGATTGTTTGAATTACTTATATCAATTCAAACACTGAGGTTTTGAACCTATAGAAAAAAAGAAAAAAGCAAATTCTAAAAATTATAAAAAGATATTTTAGAATATCATAGAGTAATATAAAAAATATATAGTTTTAAGACACAATTAATCTATCTAATATAGCTCAATTATTTAATAATATATTTTTATTAGTTTAATATATAAGATAAAATAATTTTAAGTATTATAAACTCTTTATCATAGATTTGAACAGTTTAAATAAGAGAAAGAGAAATAAGAAGATAAAGAGGTATTTTAAAATATCAAATTATATTTTGAATATATATATATATATATATATATATATTAAATGACTCAAGCATATTACATTAATTAAATATGTATTTTAAGAAAAATTATATTTTCGTGATTACTATAAAAAAGGTATTTCAAAAATATTATATTCAAAAACATTATATAAAATAAATCATGTAGTTGAATCATATAAATTACTTACGAGTTTACGAGTTTATTGTATACGAATTTTTATATGTATGTAAATCTGTATGTAAAATAATTACATATGAATTTTTGACCATTATATAAGATTTTGTCGTATGTAATTTTATTTTTTTGTAATGTATGATAAATCATGTAGTTACTTTTTATCATGAATTAATAGAGAAATAAAATATTTATTTTGTTAATTGGTTGGATTGATTAATATAATAAAAATGTATTTATATATCTTTAATTTACTATATCAATTTGTAATATAGTATCATATTAAGACTATCAAAGTTTTTTAATTCCAACTTTACCATAATTAGTTGAGGATCTTTCAAATATTCCTTGAATTTAAGAGAAAAATAATAAAGAAAAACTTTTAATAAGGGAAAACAAAATGCGAAGTTTTCTTTGGAGTGACTTTCCTTACACGCTTTCTGAAGTTTACAACTTGAGAACGCTCTGACTCAGACGGAAATATAATTGGCTCAATTCTTAAGTTTTGATTATCATGTTGCATAACACCATCCTCTAGTATCATTTCTGCACTAAACTCTCTTTGTAGGACTTTGATTTTGTTGAAGCACTGAGATCTAACAATTCACATTATTTGAATAATAAATTAGTAGTTTGAAAATTGAGTAAAAAGTAAATTCAAAACATTAAATTTGAGTCTGTTGATAACTTCTTACCTTGCATGTAATGGAACAAAATCTATTATGCTTATCTTGTAAATGTTTTCCACATTTTCACAAACAGCACCCCTCTTTCTCTTTGGAGGTGTTACCACTTTGTCTTCATTGAATTTAGACTCACAGTGTAAATTATCAACCTTAGGTCTTTTAACTTGCTTAAATTCTTTGGATGAAGTTTGAGGTTTGAGATGCACAATCTTTTCATCTGGTAACATGTAAGTCTACAAAATCATGTCACCAATGTAAGAAAATTTTCATACTATTAGTTTATAACAACGCACCAATCACACTTAAGAAAATAAATGAAAATAAGTTTTATTCTCTCTAAATATTAAAATTACAAAAACGAAAAGAATAGATGAGTTCTAGTGTTTGCCTAGCCTAGTTCTAAATTCTTTTGATGCCTTCCCACCTATTAAAAGCTTATTTATTTATAATTTTTCTTCTCTATCTAAAAGATATAAAAGATAACTAACATATATGATATAAATCTAAATAATCTAACAAAATCTTAATATTAAAATAATTAATAATAAAATCCTATCTTAATTATTAAATAGTAACTACCAATTTAAATCTTATCTTAATTAATAAATAATAACTAACAATCAAATTTTATATTAATTAATAAATCTTAATTAATTTTTTTCTAAATTCTTATGAGACATAACATAGTTACTTTAATCTTTCAATTAGAAACTCAAATAAAAAAACAGTCAAGATATAGAGGTAATAAATGAGACAACAACTAAGAAACTAAATATATTCTAAATAAGAGAGAGAACCTGAATACTTGAGCAATCAAAATACTTCTGAAATGTGGAGTGACACACAACGTTCTGATAGAAATATTTATATACCTGAAACTTTTGATGTAGAGAATGAACTTTTATGTAGTGTTTACACAAGTCAACTTTGCAATCTATGCAGAACATATTTTTTCCATTGAACCTCTTGTCTTTGTGATCTTCACAACATTCAAAGTTACTCATGAAAAGGGCTCCAAGCCAATCCATTATCCTTCTATTTGGCAAAGGATTATGGATATGTCCCATCTGCAAAATTCATTCATTAACATAAAATGAACTAAAAAACAGTTATAATCTTAAAGTATCAAAACATAGACAATAATACAATTAAAAATATAACAAAAAAGTTACAAATCTATACTACACCAGATTTCAGTATCAAAATGTTGTGAAAATAACGCAAACTCTAAATTAATTTCACAATTTCTTGACTGAGACGGGACCTGAATTTTAAAAAAAGTTATAGTAACAAGTTTACAAATAAATAATACTTTTAGACAATATTTCACATTGATGTAAATTAATAAAGAAATAAATAATAAATGTGTCTAATTATAATATAAAGAAAAATAGTTAAAAGATTATAAGGTAAAAGATAATAAAGATAAACTTTACCCGTTCTTTTAATAAATTTCAAATCTACAAAATCAAAAGCTAAAAAAAATATATAATAAAAAGTTAAGATAAAAGATAAAGATTATCATAGATTTTATTGTTATAAAATAATTTACTTTATCAAGATTTATTTAACAGATAAGATTTTACCTTATCTTAAAAAATTAGATAAAATTTTACCTTAATGTTATGCTCTTTTACACTTTAGATGTTGAAGATGAACAATCAAATTTTATACTTAAATGAGTTAAATATATGAGAAAAAAAAACCTATTTCGCTTATTGCAATTGTTTTGTCTTTTGCATAATACATTATTTTTTAACATAAAATTTTAAAAGTTTAAACACGATATTAAGAAATTATTTATTCTTACGGAAGTCTTCAAAGGAATTGATAATGAAACGAGATTTTCAATGTAGGTGATAACAAGGAATGAATTCTCAAAGTCTTCAAATGAGTTGATAATGAAAAGAGATATTCAATCTATGTGATAATAAGGAATTTAATTCTCAAATAAAGGTTTTGGTAACTAATGTTGTACTTAGGGTTAAATGAAGGAGTGAATAAAAGAAGTAAGAGTTGTGAGGTTCTTATATAGTCTTTTATTTCTTCAATCAATAATATGATAAATTAAATCTTATAATATTGTTGGAACATAATATTACATTAGATTTATAATTAAAGATAATAAATTATTAGATTTTATCAATAGTGAATATCCATGAGATCATAACAACATATTATATATCGAAATTATATCATAAATATATTAAAATAAGTATGATAATAGGTATGAATATTTCCTTCATTTAATTTAATAATAACAAAAAACCAAGTAGTCACATATAAAAAAATTTAGAATTGATGATATTGATTAATTACTGTTATCGCAAAGGACCGGTTGACTCTAGCAACAATAATATCTTCTGTGGTGGCTCCTTGACTGCTCCTGAAAGTCGCTCCTTGGTTCTTCGAATGCTCCGAATTCCACCGTCCTGGGAGGGGGGTCCTACAGGCACTCCGACGCTCAAGTTAGAATTGTGTGGAGAGTGCAGGTGATTTAAGTGAGAGTTTAGAAGTACCTTGAATGAGGTAACTAGGCCTGTATTTATAGGTATTGTATTGGGCTTGAAAGGCTTTGAGCCCGCTCTGTTCTGTTATGATTTGATAACAGAATGATAATAGAAATCAGTTACAAGATATTTAGCTATGATTCATACTTACCTGCAATATTTCCGTTTCTGACACACTCCTACATGTCACGCACGTGCTCAATATAAAGTGGTTATTCAGAGCTACTAATTTGGTGACGGGTCCCGACCGAGGAGAGCTTTCGGTCGGTCAAGAGTTACCGGTCGATCGTATAGTACATAGGCCCCCTAGTCCTTGAGGGTACAAAATGGCCGAAAAGGATTTAGTTTGGTCGGCCGTATCATGCCTTCATATCAGAGTTATGTGAGCTGACCGAAATAGATTATGACGTTTCATTTCCCATGCTTTAGTTTCGTGCCTCTCGATGTTTGTGCGCGAAGTGATGGGCAAGTGAATTTGAGTCGCTGGTAGGAGATGGATCCTGTGCAGTAGATGTTGCTTCGTCACCCCGGGTTTTAGCCATAAATAACCCTTGAATCTCGGCATTCGCTGTCGTTTTCATTTCCTAAGCCAAGTAGCTCCGTCAAGTCTTCGGTCGTCCATCGCCATCCTTGAGGTAACCATGGCTTCCTACTCCTTACATTCTTATTCCACTTTTGGATCCTCTAGTAGTCGATCTGCTTCGACTGACCATAGGAATATTGTTGAGCAGGGGGTTAGTCCTATTGAGGGGTCATCGAGTAGTTCGTCTAACATGGGTAGCAGTTCTGCCGGTAGGGACGAGAGGGCGAGGTTAGATGAGCCTATGGCAGAAAATAGGAGGGTAGAGTCTCCGGCCTCCAGTCATAACGCGGAAGATGTTAACGAAGTTAGCACTTCCAATGATGACTGGGTGGTTCATCTCCCAGTACCAAACCACTGACGCCCTTAGGAGATTAATTGAAGTTCAGGATATAGTAGATTCATCTGTTCCCGACAATGTGTTCTCCCTGCATCGATGCTTGCCGACCGACTGAGTATTTGAGAGTCGGGGCTCGTACCCAGCTGATTTCTTCTTTATGTATGCCCGAGTAATGAGGGATTCCTGCCTTTTGATTCCCTTTGATGAGTTCTGTTCGGACGTCCTACGCTTTTTAAATGTTGCGCCAACCCAACTGCACCCTAACGATTGGGCATATATTAGGTCGTTCCAATTTGTTTGCTCTGCTTTAGGCATTACACCTACCATTCCTTTATTTTTCTCCCACTATTTGACCCGGTCGGGTAAAAAGGTAGGATGGTTATCCCTTATCAGCCAATCCTGTAACTGTTTGTTTAAACCATACTCTTCTTCATACAAACATTTTAAGGATACCTTTGTTAAGATTTCTTATGGGGAGGCCGGCCGGGAGTATATTTTTAACGGGAAAGAGCCGAAGTTTCCCCTCTGTTGGACCAGATCCCCTGCTCACATTGCGTTCTGGCCGCAGTCGGGTTTATCGGCAAAGGATATCTCGGCACTTTCTGTGCTTGATATCCTTCTCAGGAGTATCCCTTCCCAAGATATTCTCAACACCTACCGGTGTGAAGATCCGACAAGCGCAGTGTTCGGTATGCTCTTGTTTTTGCTTTGCCTCGACGATTTCTAACTTTTTTTCTGCGTAGATATCCTTGTCGCCTGGACGCCTGCCATAAACAAAGTTTTCAAAGACTTGCTATCCTCTGTGCCAACAGTGGAGAGCAGCCAACAGGCTGCAAAAAACAAGGGAAAGTTCGTTCCCCGGACACCGGCGACTCCTGAGAGAGTTGAAATGCTAGCTGTAGTGCCTCCGCCACCTGCTGGTCAAGTTGGACCATCACGGAAAAAGAAATCAAAACGAGGCTCTGATCGGTCGTCCACCCAACGGTCGCCCAAACGTTTGAAGGAGGTGGCCACCGACCACGAGAAAAACTCCACCTTCGACTTCCTGAATAAAAAGATTATGGTCGTCGACTGCGTGGTTATCGGGCTAAACGACTACGAGCAAAATCAGTTTGTTCCCTCCACTCACAAAGAACTAAGGAACGCTTTTCTGAAAGTGAACGTCCGTGCCCTTTTACTTAGCCGGGTTGCGGGGAAGGAGCTGCTAAAGGATGATTCGGGGCCGTGGAAGACTTGAAGAATCCATTGGCCGAAGCCTCGTCATCACTGAAGAGCGTTCAGACAGACTAGGCTAAACATTAACGTAGTATAATATATTCTACTTTATCTTTTTACAATGTTTAAAACATTAACTGAGTATAATATATTTTAAACAATCAATTTTATTATTTAATTTAACTATATAACTCAATAAAACTACGCATTATTAACTCAATTATATATCCAAAAGAGATATTAATTTTAATTAGAATTAAATATATGGTAAAATATTATGTAATCAATTTTGTTGAAGATGAGATAATACAATTGAAAATTTAATAGTAAAAGATAACTCGATAAATTTTATTTTTAAATGGTTTATCCACAATTGATAATAATATTTCTTGATAACTATTTGACATATAAAATAGATTAAGTTTACTCTAAAGCTTTCCAACTAAACTAAATAAATTTTATTAAATTAAAAAAACTTATTTTATTTTTTAACAACTTCATTCTAGTTATAATTATTTTAAGTTGATCCTGTGATTGAGTAATTTAAAAGAAAAATAAAAAAATCAAATCACATAAGGTGTTCCTAAATTTAGTTAGGTTGAATTTATACATTATTTATATTAAATCTAATTTCCAACTCAATTTACTCTAATAAAATTACATTGATCAAGTTAATTAAATAAAGATTTTGAAATTTTTTCTCAAAAAGTAAAATTTTCAAGTATCAATTTAATTAAAATGTAATATAAATTTTACAAAATTTAATCAAGACTTTAAATGAGTTAATAAGTAATAGCAAGTTTGTCTAAATTAATTTAAGAACATTGAAAAAATATAACGCAGTTGTTTCTTCACGATACAAAAATGCTTCATGCATTTAACAAATTTTTAATATTTCAATAATGTCCTTGTTAGTTTTATTTTAAAATTTATGTATTAAACAATTTTTTTTTTTCACAATTACAGAAATATCTTTGTTATATTTTAGTTATTTTTTAACAATAATAAAAAGAATGTTGGATGCTATTAAGATATTAAAAATTCAGTTTAACACATTATTTTCAAATATTTAGTTTTGTAATAACTAATTCAATGTTTTGAAAAAACACATAAATATTTTTTTAATATTTATTAGATTTTTTTTATTATTTATCAATTGTTAATATTTATCAAGAAAGAGAAAAATTAATAACTTTTTAATTGATTGCACTTATTTTTGTAAGTGACTTAGTATGAGATAGAAAAAAATATTTAAAAAATAAATTTTAAAATAAAAATAATAAAGACATTACTAACATAATAAAAATTTGTTAAATAAATTTTAAAATAAAAATAATAAAGACATTATTAACATAATAAAAATTTGTTAAATGCAGAAAATATTTGTATGGTACAACTAGCAACTGCCAAAATATAATACAACGTGTCCATAATAAATTTTGGATTAAGTCTTATATTATTCATATTAAACTAACCACTCATCCTATAAAAAAAATTGGTTTGAGTTAAATTGATTTGACATGATGGTAAATAAAATTCAAGTCAATCTAATTGAATTAAATTATATCAAATTAAGCAATTAATAATCCGATTCGCTAAACATCCATATTATCGTGTATTAAAAAAATACTTCAATATATCTTTTCTTATAATCAATAAGTTAACATAAATTTGTAATATATTTACAAATAATATTTATAGAAGGATTATAAATTTACTTTTTATTATAGATGATATTTATTTTGTTAATGAGTGGGACTGATTAATGTAATTTGAAGGGAATGAAGTAATTAAGTTTGGTAGTAGAATTGGGTGTACAGTTGGCATGAGTTGTTAATTAAATTCCAATGACAAAAGTTTTTTAAAAAAACCTCTAAACCTCTGAACTGAATCTTGAACATTAGATAAAAATGTTTTTATGTCTTCTAATTTCATCTTGTGCATACATGTAATTTTAGTTTAAATTTTGTTTTAATTGATTGAAAATGCATTAATTAATCAAGCGATACATGTAATATAAATATTCAAGATAAAATAGATTATAAAGGAGAACAATTAATATTTCAATAATTATAATTTTTTAATTTAAGTTTTTAGGTACCATTAGTTCAATCCACCCAAATTCAGATTATTTTAAATTTTAAATTTGATAAAAAAAATTATATTTATTTTGTTAATTAGTTGGGTTGATTAATATAATAAAAATGTATTTATATATCTTTAATTTACTATATCAATTTGTAATATAGTATGGTATTAAGAATATCAAAGTTTTTTAATTTCAACCTTGCCATAATTAGTTAAGGTTCTTACAAATATTTCTTGAATTTAAAAAAAGTAAAGAAAGAAAAACTTTTAATAAGGGAAAACAAAATGTGAAGTTTTCCTTGAAGTGACCTTTCTTGCGTGCTTTCTGAAATTTACAACTTCAAAGCACTCTGACTCAGACACAAATATAGTTGGCTCAATTCTTGAATTTTGATTATCATGTTGCATAATACCATCCTCTAGTATCATTTGTGCACTAAATTTGAGTTTGTTGATAACTTCTTACCTTGCATGTAATGGAACAAAATCTATTATGCTTATCTTGTAAATGCTTTCCACATTTTTCACAAACAGCACCCCTCTTTCTCTTTGGAGGTGTT
>Ga0099825_1010110_pt1 | contig 10452 bp, 3 predicted proteins | sample SiratroredBW_FD_76838 | JGI IMG/M metagenome (GOLD analysis project Ga0099825, IMG submission 76838) | Root nodule microbial communities of legume samples collected from California, USA - Siratro red BW | ecosystem: Host-associated > Plants > Roots > Nodule | place: USA: California | collected... | reverse complement strand
ATGTTACATCTATATCAGTTAACTCATAAACAAGAATTATATATCTGACTTATCATTAAAGTGTCATCTCGGTTAAGTTTTTTTGTCAGCTAAAAAATTTATTTAACTTATTGACATTGTTTGATAAACAAATTTATTTTTTACTAGTTTATATTTTTTTTAACACTGCTTAAAAAATAAATACCTATATTAAAAATGTTAGTTTTGTAATTTTTATATTTATTTACCTTTTAAAATCATTTTTTATATTCGGTAAGATTTATTATTATTTTTTTCTTTTTTCCACAAGTTTGAATTTTATTAGTAATATAAGATTAAAATTTATTTTAATTTTTTTATCACATAAGGTATATGACAATTACACATAATAAATACTATTATTTCATTTTTATTTTGACTACCCTACAATTTTACAATATTTATTTTTTACATCAGATATATTGATATTGATGGATAATACATTGCGCTATTTTTTTAACCCATTACATAAATTAATATGATTAAACTATGATGTTTGGTTAAAAGTACGATATATTTATTTTATTTTAAACTTGATTAAAAATATTTTAAATATAGTTTAAGATGAATACCATAACAATTAAAAGTAAAAAGAATAATTTAAATAATGGACAGTTAACTAAAAATTTTGAAAAATTTAAAATAAATTAAAACTGAAATTTTAAATACATCAAAATGTCTTTTTATTAATAAAATAAAATTAAAATTTATATAAAAAAAATCTTGTTAACATGTTTATTTCTATCCTTTTATATTTGTCTATTATTTTTATAAATAACTTTATGAAAAATTCATAATTTAGTAAGTAAGCTTAATAATTTACAATTAGTTCAACTGTGTTTTTTAAGCATAGATTGCTTTGACTGACTTGTTTTATAAAAAACAACAAAAATAAAAATATGAAATCTGCCTGTGATTATGGTATTAATAAAAAAGGGAAAAGCTGCAAAAATCATGCTTTTATTATAGGATTGATTTTTGAATCCTATGGACTTTAATTAGAACTAAACTAATGAACTAAACTTCAATGCAATTAAGTTGTTAAATTATTGAAATTGCTTATGAGATGAAGCATTAGAAACTTGGCCATCACGATTGACCACGACTTTGTAAATAATAAATATGGCATTTACTTATACAAGAGATGATGCCAGCAGAAAAAAAATATTGAATGAATTTTGAGACGATGAGAAATGGAAAATGAGTCAAACCACTTAAAGTCATTTGTGACTCATTCATTTTAAGATTTGAATTAATTCTAATTTTTTTGTCGTTTGTGCAATAATGACCATCATTATGATTCTACGACTTAAAATTATGATAAAATTAAATATATATTTAATGACATCTAAATTAGAAGGTTTATTTAATTGAGATTTTAAAAGATTTATTTACATGTAAATTTAAAAGATTTAATAAGAATGCAATGATTTTTTTTTTTAATTTGGCGAAAAACTTTTACGATTTATATTATATAATGATTTTACACAGATTTTTATGTTTAAGATTTTGTAGTTTGAATTTTAAAGCATTTATGGAATGAAATTGTGACATTTAAAAGAATTTTGTGAATTTAGAATAATTTAAAGAATTTATGTGTTAAAAAAATCATAACCACTCTGACTCTTTATATTTTTATGATTGAATACATCTTTATTTATAGTTATATCATGAACAAATTATGTGAATCAAATTACGTTTTAGTGGAAGACAATGTTGACATTACAGAAAGTATATAGCAAGTTTTATTTGAAATAACCTATAATATAAAGCAAACTTTTATTTGAAATAAACATGAATTTTGGCTTTCATCAGTACAAGTAAATCTTGTATTCTTCCATGATGTTCTTTCTATCAAAATTGTGCATAATTTTTAGTCATATTAGAGATTTGTAATTTTTTCTACACTTAATGAATAATGAATGTTCAATATACTAAAAATCGTAACAAATTACGTATATGTTGCCATGACACGTATACATGACTTCATACAATTATGTACCCATTTCTAAGACATAGATATTCTAAACAATACAAATTAATGAAAGTAAATACTAAACTGTACAACTAATTTTTACACGTAAAATATGAATACGAGAAATATACGAGACTATAACTATCAAAGTCATTTGCCAAAAAATGTAAAATACTTTATTTAACTAGTAAATTCAATAAAATGTAGCCAAACATTCAATCATAATAGTGTCACAAATAATATAATCTAAATAGTTCAACTAAAATAACTCTAAAAAATATAGATAAGAAAAAAAATCAATATATTTTTTAAAATTAAAACTTTAATCATTATCTAACTTGAAGTTTAATCCTTGTAAACGCTCATACGGTGACATGTACAAGAAAAAGTCCTTCCTTATTTGAGTATTAAAAAAATCTCATGCAATTAACAAGTTGTATGGTCTAGTTTGTAGCATTCCAAAATTTATCCAATTTTTTTTTTTCTATTTTTCTCAAAAGTTAGCTTACCATATTATTAATGATAGTAGAAAGGTGAAGTACTTTGGCTTGATTGTTTGTCCCAACCAACCTAGGAAAATTCAATCAATAAGTTAGTCAATAAGTCAATATAATTGAAATGCCTCTTTTTAATCTTTTAAAATTTTATCTGAACACCATCAAATTTTGTTATCCTTAAAAAAATATATAATGAAATATTATAATTTTTTAATATTTAAAAGTCTTGATTGAATACCACAAAACTTTTTCATAAAATAAGGCTTATTTATTATGACTTGTCAATTACATACCCTCCCTAATTATAATCATAATCTTAATTTTTGCAAATATTATTGCAGTATCCTCTCAAGTGTATCACCTTATTTTAAAAAGGAGTCAAATCCATTTACTAAAAGATAATTTTTTACTTCATTGGAAATCTAAAATTGGAGAAGTGATGTTTTTCACGCTTGATCTATATCTGGAAAGATAATATTTATTGAGTAATATTATTTTAGTAAAGTTTCCTTCATCATCAGTAGACACAATAATCCAACTCTTCCAATTTAAAATAAAACTTTTACTGTAAAGATCCCACATCACTTCTATTAAATTATTTAATATAGTAAGTTAAAATTTATTATTTCATTTCTAGAAATTTATATAAATATTTTTAGAATACACTTTATCCATCAAATAAAATGTAATCATTCTTAAGCATTACAATTCCCAGGATTCACAATTTATATTCAGAAGTTATCATTCCACGTACGAAAAGAATTTATTATTTTCAGAGGAAATGGAATTTCTGAATTTTATTTTTCAGAGCAAAAATAAATAAAAGAGTGAGAAATTTCCAAAATGAAAAAAAAAATAAAAAATGGAGAAGGAAGGTTCTCATAAGCACCCCAAAAGAAAACGAAAAAGAGGCCATTCTCCCTCCTTCTCTCGTAATCCAAACCTGCCCCCTTTTTGTTTTCTGCCTACAAATATGAATCCTTCTCTCACATTTTCCTCCACCTTCATCTTCCTCCTCTTTTCCTTCTCTCGCTTTTGCTCCTTTCTTTCTCTTTTTTTTTCCTTTTCCTCACAACAACAACAACAGCAACTCTCCTGCTCTCAACACGCACTCTTTACAAGGTTGTTAATTGCTTCCCCTGCAGCTCTTTCTTGTTCCCGTTTTCCCAGGTTTATTTAAGGTTGTCGGTGTCAACCTCTTCCAGATTTAAGATTTTGTCGCATTGCGATCTGGGTTTTGTTCTTTTGATCCTCTTTTTCTCGTAGCGTCGTCTTTGCTTCATCTCCTTCTCTGGGTCTTCTAAATATCTGTTTTTTTATTTGTTGGACCTGCTGGGATTCTTGCTGGTTTTGGCTTTAAAAAATAAATTGAAAATTGTGTTTTAGTTTTCATGGTGCGGGATCAGAGAGATAATTTGAGAAAAAGAAAATTAAGCTTGGTGAATTCCTGTCACGTATTTATATAGTTTTTTGTTTTTCTGGAAGGTGATGAAATCCTGGTTTGTCTTTAAGTTTTTTCGTTGGGGTCTTTTGGCTGTTGATTTTTTTGTTACAACTAGTAATGGAAGTTTGCATAAATTGTTAGATCCCTTGGTAATTTATATGGTATTAATATCTATTTATTATTTTTTTGTTCAGGGTTTAGCTTAAACCAGGATTGCGGGCACAGATTTGTCTATGGTGAGCCACCCTTTTTTTTCCGCTATTTTCCTCAAGAATTGGGTTGTTTTGTCAAATGTGGATCAAGGTGGTTTTGCTTTAATGTGTAATCTCTTTGTTTGTGATCGCTAGGGAGGAGCACCAGCATTGCTTGTTGATGACCTGCAGGATGGGGCTCACAATGGCCTTGAATTGAAAAACGGAACTTGCAAAGCAACTGTTATTGTTGGAGATAAAACGGTGAGTTTGTGCGATATGTTAATTTAATGATAATTTGTACGTATGTTGTTGTTGCTCATGATTAGATTAGTGTCTAGCCAAATCTTCTTCTGCCTAAAGCAAAAAGTGGGCCTCCATTTTTTTGACAGTATGTCATTGGTGGAGCTGATGATGGAACTTTGTCCATAGAAGTTCAAATTTTTGACCGTAATCTTGGAGAATGGTCAGTTTAAGGTTTCTCCGCTTCGTAGCTGTTGCTCACATGCTCTTGTTGCTGATATCTATTTGAAATTGCAGGGTTCGTCCCACTGTGAGGGGCACCAAACCCGTGTCGTGCAAAGGCCTTTCGGCAGTGCCTTTGGAAGACAAAATACTAATTCTTAAGAAGGGTTCTAAGCCAGATGATCAAATATGGTTCCTGGAGGTTGGTGTTTCCCACACACAGTCCTTGGCATATTCATATTTAAGCAAAATATTATTGATGCATAGAAAGAAACACCAATCATAGTAGATTTCTTATTATTGCCCCATATAAGCTAAATGTCTCAATATGCTACTGGCAGGTTGACACCCAATATGTTAGGCAGCAGCAAGAATATCTGGGGACTGAGGTGGTTGCATGGAGTAAAGGTGTGGTGGGAAATGCTGAGAAGCCTGTTGTTATTAGTGGTCCTTCTGGAGTAGGCAAAGGAACATTGATATCAATGCTTATGAAGGAGTTTCCCTCTATGTTTGGTTTTTCTGTGAGCCATACCACCCGTGCTCCCAGAGGTATGGAGAAAGATGGGGTCCATTATCATTTTACTGAGAAGAGTATAATGGAGAAAGAAATCAAAGAGGGAAAGTTTCTTGAGTTTGCTTCTGTTCATGGTAATCTGTATGGAACTAGTGTTGAGGCTGTGGAACTGGTGGCAGATGCAGGGAAAGTAAGTTGCCTGTGCTTAACTACTATTGTGACTCATTTTATTGTTGTCCTTTAAATATTATTTTTAACTTGTCATTATCTGAGATAATGATTTTGTTTTTAATTGTTTCAGAGATGTATTCTTGATATTGATGTTCAAGGTGCAAGATCTGTGAGGGCTAGTTCTCTTGAAGCTATATTCATCTTTGTATGTCCCCCTTCAATGGAGGAGCTGGAGAAGCGCCTTCGTGACAGGTGAGTTGTTGCACATGGTGATGCTTTTTAGTTCTCAACGAGACCATGATTTTGTGCTAAATTCAATACTTTGAAATCAGAGGGACAGAGACTGAGGAACAGATCCTGAAGCGACTAAGGAATGCTGAGGCTGAGATTGAGCAAGGCAAATCTTCTTACATATTTGATTTCATCCTGTACAATGACACACTTGTTGAGTCTTACGAGAGACTTAAGGTAATTGTTTCTAAAACGAAGACCTCCGTAATCTCTGAGATGTTTTATGACCATTAATTTTCCTCACTGTCATTGTTGCAGAAACTACTGGGACTTGATGATTTTGTCACTACTCCTAAATCGGGTAAGAATTATCCTAGTAAAACACGATGTGGTATTGCAATTTTAAAGCCTTGAAGATTAATTGATATATTTAATCTGTCAATGGAACAGGTCCTGGAGAGATTGATCTACCAATTGACCATTCAGTGTCAAAAATTGATAACAAAATCATCATAAACCGCATCTCCTCAGGAGAGAAGGAATCAAAGAATTTGTAAGCATCTGAACAAAAGTCACTCATTTCTCACTAAAGGGGGTATCAAACTGATTTTTCTTTTGTCTTACAGGATCATATTAGATGTTTCCTCACTAAAAGGAGGTGCACCTGGACGGACCAGAGGCCTAAATTTCCAAGCCATTGGGTCGTTCTCAAATGGCTTGACTGAGATACATGGACTTAGCTAACATTCAATGGACTTGGCCAACTAACTTGGTATTGAGAAAATGGGACACGTGATAAGGCATTAGATTCACGTTTTAAAACAATTTTTACCCTTGTTGCGTTCTTTGATTGTTATGACTATTGAATTGATTTTAGAGTTGTGGATCGCTCGATTATTATTCCCTGCATAGGCAATGAGATTATTTGTGTTTTTGCGTGTCAAAGATGGCAAAATGAGGTTTAAGTTTTTGTATCCCCCCACCCTACCCGTAGATTAGGTGTTAGACTATCCATGGCGGTTCATTTCTAGCCATTGTTTTGCCCATTCAATTTGTTGGATACACTTGATTTATGTCATGAATATCTTTACTAGATTCAAACAGTTGTATGGTGCTAGTTATGTAAACATCCATTTACTTTTCTGGTAACAACACATTCGCTTAGGAAGCTTTAGCCCCCATTTTACTACCATATGTGTTCCAACCTCCAAAGGGCTTTGCCCCACTTAAATTTTAGCCCCTGCATGTAGTTCGTGATCCCCAATCATTTCATATCTTTCAGCATTTAGAGAGACAATGCTAGAGCCTTGTCAACTTGACCTACCATTCGGTGGTCCTGAACCAATTTTAAGTCTCTGAAGGCTATTTTCAGACAGAACTGATAGAGACACAATGATAAAATATGCGTAGGTTTGAATAATTAAGAATAACGGTGATGTAAAATTACTAAATACTTGAATTGAGCTCTAGGAAGAAAATTGTCCATGAAATTTTGTACCAAATAGTTAATTATGCAGGAGGGGTGAATTTTTCGAACCATAACATTATGCCAAAATGTCACGCTTATAAAGAATGATCATGCTTAGTCATACATACGACAGAGAGAAGAGAATGTAATGCGGCTAACTTGTGGAATCGTATGGCATATACCTCTTATAAGGACAAGAAAAACGTTTTCTTCCTATTACACTTTCCCAAGCTTTGACTTGTTATACAGATTTTCAGAGTACGTGGACAAAAGTTGCAAATCATACTTCCAGAACTTCTTTCGATATAGTTTTGAAATCTTGACACATGTTAAGAACGTGACAACACTCAAACCATACTATGAATTGTACTCGTATCACTAAAGTAACTTAAAGTTAGTTTGCACGCATACACGTCATTTCACTCTATACGTAAAATACAATCAAAGGGTTTTAGAGTACCATATTTTTCTAAAACCTGATTGAGCACCAATTCATGATTTATCGTTCAATCTTGTTCCACTGCGTTGAAAAGTAAGATAAGAGAAAAAAAAGCATACGCCCAGGTGTTTGTTTTCTAGTTGTCAGTTCGTTCTACTTCATCTCGTGTCATTGATAAGGTTTGAAGTTCTAGAACATTAAAACAAACACAGGGTTAAATTAGAATTACGATATATTTTTCTTATACTCAACAAGTTTGCATCTTTTCGTAATAACTTTTTTCTTTTCTTCCAAAATATATGAATTTCATGAAATATGAAAAAAAGGGTAATTTTGATTTTACAGCTAGGGGGGCACAGTGAAGAGCATAATTGGCAAAGGTGGTTAATGCAGTTTTCAGTTGAGAGTTGTGAATCCACAATGAAAAGTGGAGTCACAACGGATACCGACATAAGACAGAAGACAAGAGTGGTTGTGTCTTCGAAGGTGACGTGTCGGTTAGGGGTTGGGTTAAGAAGGCTCTCACAGCCGAAGCAATTGCAAGTTGTTTTTAAAGTGTTTGGCAATGCAAGGTCACTAATTTTCCACATATATTGTGATAATGATTATGGCAAGAAGTGTAGGTTTTTATGTTGGGGTTGGGTTGAAGTTTGAAGGAACGTGGAAGGGTGGTAGGGTGGTAGGGTAGAATCGAAGCAGAAGACATGACCCCAACTTGTACCGTGGTGCAAGTTGGCACCTTTTGGGGTTTAGGGTGTGGGGTCGAAAGAGCTTCCCGGGACCAAGTTCGGCAATCACGTCGCAATTCTCCTTTTCTTTCTCCTACCAATACCAATCGCAAAAGCAAAAGCAAAAACAAACACTTGGGTTTCTAAAACGCCAATTTTTACACTCAACAAATAATTCCCACGATTGTGACTATGCCATCATTTCTTTTACTTCCTTTTCCATCACATAATTCATATTCTATCTCTCTTTTTTTCTTATAATCGTGTTTGCGAAAACATGTGTTCAATTCCTAAATATGCAAATATTCCTCGAATTGACCACTGTTAAAATTGCTTAACCAACGAAAAAAAAATCCGTGACAGAGTTAAAGCCTCTCTCTTTACATTATTCTAATTTTATTATAATATACTTTTTCCTACTTAGTTGCACATTTTTAAAACCAACAATCTTAAGAGAAATAAAGCATGTTGCAGACTAATCATCCTAGCACTATGTGCTAATATTTAATACTAAAAATAATCGTACTTATTTTTTTAAATACAATGATGTTAAATATTCTAATTTTTAAAAAATATAATTACCTTAACTTTTTTCTATTTAATATATAAACTTTCTGATCAAGTTATGTTCTATTTATTTATTCAAAAAATAGTTCTATTAACCTTTTCATGTTGTAACTTTTTTTTAAGTTTAAATAAATTAATGTGCACTACTACTTATGAAAACTGGAGGAGGGAATGTGCCAAAAATCAATTTAGGAAGAAGAAAAAAAAGAGAATCTGTATTTTTTCTAAACAAATAAGAAGAAATGTCATCTCGTCATCTAAGTTACTTATCAATTCACAAATCGGTAAAATGTGTTTAATTTGGGAATTTATTGGGTATAAGTGAATATAAATGTTCAAGAATAAAATTTATAAAAATCTAAAACTTGAATAATAAAAATACTATCAAAGCACAAAAGACGAGAAGTTATAATCCACCATGACACTTAACTATATGGTAAGATATTTTTTGTAAAATGTTACTAATCAGTTTTAATAAACTGTATCTCGAATTATTTTAGAATTTGTAATTCTGTTCTTAGGTTAATTTTTTTAATTATATCTTTGATATTGAGTCATTGAAGTTAGAAACAATACCACAAATTATTATTTTTCTTGCAGTTTCGACCTGCCAAACTGATTCTATGGATCTATATATAAAATATGTAGACTATTAACAATTCAATTGCAATTTTATTTTATTTGGATGGTTAATTAAAATTTCTAAAATGCTTATGGCCTACTGATGTATTAAACCAGTTATTAATTAATTATGAAACTAGTTTGGTGATGGTAATCCATGAAATAAAAACTCCCACTACAACCTTCCAGGAATATGAAGTTAATCCTTAGAAAGTTAAGCTGAGTTGGGAGAAGAATAGGTATTTAGTAAATTGTGATTTAAAGTATAAATATTAAATATTTTGACATCTCATCTATTCTATACAACTATTATATATATATATATATATATATATATATATATATATATATATATATATATATATATATATATATTTTTTTTTTTTTAAATTTTTAAATTATATTATTGCTTTTAGTCATTTATTTAAACATAATATTTTTTTAATAAAAGAAGTGGTTGTTTTAAAAAATATTGTACATAGATAATTTTGATTTGATTTTTACTCATAGGATATATATATATATATATACACACTCTAACATCTGAGTAATGTTTTTCTTCTATCTGAAGATTTTTACAAATTTATTGATGAGAGACAACTCTCATTGTCAATATTATAATTAACTCTGTCCTAACATAACTTTGCAATTAAAATGAATAATATAACTATAAATGGTATTTAAATGGTTTAAACAATTACCTCTACACAGATTGCAGCTTGTTTAATTGAATGTGTGTCATGAACATGAAATGCTATTATTATAGGATTTAAATATATTTTATTTTTTAAAATTATGTTTATTTTACAACTAGCTCATCTTTAAATCAATTTTAATCACAAGTTTATTGTGTTTTTTAACTACCTATATCACTTTAAGTTAGAACCGAAGTTAAGATTTTTGTTCGAAGAGTTAAATATATATATATATATATATATATATATATATATATATATATATATATAAATCACAACATAAAAAAAAAAAAAATAAATATATATATATTATATATATATATATTTTTTTTTTTTTTTTATGTGTTGTTTAATATATATATATATATATATATATATATATATATATATATATATTTAACTCTTCGAACAAAAATCTTAACTTCGGT
>Ga0099825_1010109_pt1 | contig 10455 bp, 6 predicted proteins | sample SiratroredBW_FD_76838 | JGI IMG/M metagenome (GOLD analysis project Ga0099825, IMG submission 76838) | Root nodule microbial communities of legume samples collected from California, USA - Siratro red BW | ecosystem: Host-associated > Plants > Roots > Nodule | place: USA: California | collected... | reverse complement strand
TATATATATATATATATATATATATATATATATATATATATATATATATATATAGGAATTGTCATTCAAATAATAGAGTACCATATTATTATTATTATTATTATTTATTTTAAATGAAAAATGGTAAGGCTATGATAAATTATGATATATTAAATAAAACAGTAATAAATATCATTCTAAATGAATCATAAAATATATTAACTCCAGTAGAGTAACACAATACATTAGCTCCACTATCTATGTAAATCACTGGCAGCCATTCCCGCTTTTTTTCTCTTTTTGATCTTTGGAGAGGACTTATCCTCAGGTTTCTTCCGACTCTCCAATATTATCTCCTTCAATTTTGAAAGTGCTGCCAACAATGAATTAAGTTAAACCTGAATTTGTAATCTACATCCAACACAACTAAATGAAACATCTATTGTAAATCCAAAATAGCTTTAAAGAAAAAGGTCATCGAGAAGTGTTTGGGTTCCTCCAAGGCCTATGCTGCTATGCATAATTATAATGGAACCGTGACACTGACTAGGAAACATCCAAGTAATTTTAACACAGCAAAAAGATAAAAGAAAATCAAGCATTAAGCTAGTCCCAGATCCATGAGCAATAAAATTTATCATATTTTAGAATCTTATCAAGGGACAATCGTAATGTTATATTCATTCCTTTTCTGGGTATCAAAAATCATTTCAGAAGGTCTGCACAAAGGTTAATAGCAGGGCGAATCAATTAATTAGTTAAAATACAATAACCTATGTTACTTTTTATTTTGAAGACTACCCAAAGGCACATATCAGAAAAACAGCCCCACTGGATAACTTGGAAATTTCAAAACATTTGTATTATGTGTTAATTGAAAACATGAATTTGGAGGTGTTTTCCCTTGATTTTTAATTTTAATTTTTAAACTTATTATTATTATTATTATTATTATTATTATTAATTATACAGTTGTCTTTCATCGATCTATCCATCGATCCATGTCCATCCATCTATCTATCTATCTATCATGTTCACTCAAGGTCTCTCCCCTAAACATTTTGTTAAGACAGACAGTCCACTCCTAATCAAACAAAGTGTATATCGGAGAATCTTACCTAAAGTTACCAAAATAATACTAAATCTTTGTTATTTATGACAGACGGTTCACTCCAACAAAAAAAAACAAGTTTTCTCTTATCCAGGAAAGATTTAGAAGACTAGTTGGAAAACTCATTTATCTTACTATTACTAGACCATATTTGTCTTTTGTTGCTGATGTTGTGAGTCAATTCACGCCAGATCCTTATATTGATTACTGGAATATTGCCATTCGTATTCTAAGATGTCTCAAAATGACTCTAGGACGAGGACTACTTTATGAAGATAAAGGTAATACCCAAATCTTCAGGTACTGTGACGCTGATTGGGTTGGTTCTCCAATGAATAGACGTTCTACTGCAGGTTATTGTGTTTTGCTTCGAGGAAATATTATCTCTTGGAAGAGCAAAAAACAAAAGGTTGTTGTCCGATCATCTACTAAAGTTGAGTATAGAGAGATGGCATCCTTCACCTATGGGCTTATATGGGTAAATCAATTCCTACAAGAATTAGATTTTTATGACATTCAGCCAATGAAGATATATTGTGATAAGATAACGAAGCGACTCTCCACGTTGCTTCTAATCCAGTGTTCTACCAGAAAACTAAATACACTGAAATTGATTGTCATTTTATTCGAGAAGAGTTGTTGTCTAAGGAAATTTGCACTGCACTTGTCAGATCAAATGATCAACTTGCAGATGTACAAACAAAATCCTTGAAATATATTTGTTCCAACTTGACACGTACATTTGTATGCTCCAACTTTAGGGAGAGTGTTAGATTAAATAGTCTTAAATAGAATTTATTTCATTTCATATTCTCAAGTATTTGAAACTTATACAAGATAGAGTTGGTTGATATCTTCCTATCTATAACTTGTTAGGAGCATAAAATAAAAAAGCCCAAGTTACAAATCCAGCCCACACATGATCAATGGGCCCAGTATCAAATCCAACCCTTCAAAATAGTTTAGGACTTTCTTTTGCTATGTTTTTAGTGAGCTGTATTAGACTGAGTCATTTTTGTCTCCTAGATTCCATCTTACCCTTTTGATGAGCAGTAATAATTCTAGGCAATACATCTTTCTTTTCTATTGCAATGGTGACTCAATTAAAAAGAGAAGCTTTCCACCAATATGTCTCTGCTTTTTTGTTCCTTATCCCACATATCCACATTCGTTATATAGCACATGAAGCTACAAGCAATGTCCATGGCCGACTGACCTGACGTCCAGTCTATCCCACCCATGGTAATGGTTGAGAAAAGTGTTTGTGCATTACACACCAAAAATGGAATTTAAAATATTTACCTGATTGGTAGGTACTATGATGTTCTTCAATCAAACGGGATGGAACAGTATGCTCAAGACAAGCACTAGCCTCAGCCTTTTTCATCAACTTCTTAAATCGTCCAACCTGGAATGGGAAAGTGTTGACAAGAATTTAACAAGAATGATTTAGGAAAACAATATTCATACTCTAGTAATGACAAATTACATTAGCGAGTCACAGGGATGAAAGAGTATCAACATAAACTCAACTACAGAATGATAATTATTTATTCAAGCCAAAGCAGCAAGTGCTTGAATCTTTTTGATAATTCAAGCCAAAACAAATTAATTTCATTTTTTTATAAAAGAAATTCAAAAAGATAGAGAAGAATAATACAAAAAGCCAACGAGATAAGAGATGCATTCTTAAATTTATTTACCAAAACCAACAACAGCAAAAAGAAAACATTAATGAAGCACCCAACGATAACAGTCATAACCCACTAAGTGAGTTTGGCAACTTGAAACGCACCATGTCATTGAACTAGGTTAAAAATTAAATTCTCAGGAATATTATTTTGCATCTTGGAGAAAAACACCATTAATATATATACACACACACACACGCACCATGTGCCTAGCACCAAGCATAAACCACTCACCTAATCTATATTAGCGATCATCTTAGTTGATTAGTCACTAAAAAATGTTACTAGAAAAAGAAAGAAATTGTTGACTTTATTAGTTAGTAAAAAGAAAAACTATTAAAATATATATGTATATATATCATGAGCATAGTACCGAGCGTAAGCTACTCACCTAATCTATACTAGAGATCAGCTTAGTTGCTTAGTGAGTGAAAGAAGTTACTGGAAAAACAAAGTAATTGTTGAATCTAGCACTAGCAACAACCATGAATGAGACAAGAGAACTTCGTACCTCGTCGTTTGACATCAATGTGAAGCAATGCCCAGTCTGGCCAGCTCTTGCAGTCCTGCCAGCTCGATGAACATAAGTCTTTATGTATTTGGGCATGTCATAATTAATAACATTTCTTACTCCTTCTACATCCATTCCCCGAGTCATTGCATCAGAAGATACAAGCACTTGAAACTGCCCTTTTCGAAACTCATTCAGTGTCTTGCTGCAGAAAAGTAGCATTTTTTTTGTCAAAACACTGGCATTTATAGTTCTCAATAAATTTGGGATATATCGCTATTATTTCAAAAGTATTCTTTAGTAAGCCTTTAAGTTTTAATATAAGTTGTTTCAAACACAATAACCTAACCTAAAGTCGAAATTATGAACACACGACTTTCCAAAGATGAAAAGGTCTTTCAGAATAAGTTTTGTGTAATGTCCAGTCTATAAGGAGAGCATTCAGCTCAAAGTTTAAAACATTAACTAATTGTTTAGAGCGAGTTAATCAAAACTTGCCTTCTTACACGTTGATGTTGATGACCAGAATACTCCTTGATGTCAATTTGCAGATCTCCAAAACAATTCAGCAATTTGCATAGACGATGTGTTGAGTCCACAGATCTTGTAAAAACCATGCATTTTTCTTCTCCCAGAGATTTCAAAAGGGCAACCAAGTACAGGGGTTTGACCTTTCTTTCACAGATCTACAATACAAGAAAATATAGAAGTACAAAGGGAACTTTTCATTATAACCTATAAAATTTTCAATTTGTGAAAAAATAAATCTCGTAACAAGCTAGCCATAATAGATGCCAAACTTATGGTGACAAAGGCTCAAAACGATCCCCAGCACACCCTTTAGAAATTTAAAAAACAAACTCCTACGCAATGTCATACCAGTTTGTATGATTCCAAATTGTCTGGGAGCCTATACCGCATTTTGCCAGCATTGAGGAATAAAGGGTGATGCAAATTAAGCTGAACAAGCCTCCCTGGGTCTCGAGTTAATGTCGCAGATAAAACCACCTTTGTCAGCCTAGAGTGAGTGAGGCTTCCTCTCAACTCCACTACTACAGAAAAAATCAGTCAAGCAAACGTACGGTGAGCATTCATTTGTCTATTAAATGAAAAGATAACAAAGACAATAGGAACTACAAAAATAACAATTAAAAATCCATTTAAGTTTTAATTTTGACTATTAACAGGAAAAAATGTTAAATTTAAAATCGAATATGCCAATTACAACATTGGTATTCCCAACAAAATTTTTAAATTGAAAGCCTAGTAGGACTATTAATGCAACAACACAGAGTATAAAACTTATGGCCATAAAACTTGACATATATTTTTATTAAGTTAGTTTCTGAATATTTTGATCTAGAATTTAGGTAGGAAAGGTGAAAGAAACAGAAAGACTGGACGAGGACAGAGGAATAGGGAAGAACAGAATAGAGAGATAGAAAGAAGAGGAGAGATACAGAGAGGTCAAAGACTCTGTGCACTGCATTTGACTATCATTTCCGTCTACATTCAGCTGTCTAGAATAGAACAGCCTACCTTATTTATAGGCAAAACATCTATGAATTGACACTAGCAGACTGACTAACTAACATCATTTTTTTTATTTATATTCATCAATCAAATTTTAAATTTCATCATTAGAAAAAATTAACCATAGGTTTAATGCTATTTTAATTCCATCATTCAAGGAAAACAACTAACAATTGATTGCTAATGTATTAATAAGGATAAGAAACCAAAAATACATAGCTACATCTAGTAGAGGAAGAAAACCATGCTTATTTAATATATTCTTTAAATTTCTTGTAATTAACATAGTTACTAGCACATATTATCAGAACTTAGATCACGAAAGAGCAATAGTTGTCCACTTAACCAACTCGCTATATCCACTGGGCAGCAACAATGTTTTTCATCTTTCATTGATATGAACATTTCAAGGGAGACTCAAATGAATTTTAAACCCACCATATTCTTCTATTCCAGGGAGAATAAGGGAAGCCCAATTGGAAAACATCATCATCACCACTACCACCATCATCATTGTTGCTAGATTCGGTTGATTTAAGTACAGTGGGCAACCAGGACTGGTAGTCCTCTCGGAGCAACCGATCTGCTTCATCAACCACCTGACACCACAAACAAAAGAAAAGCACAGAAGTTAAGGGCAAAAATTTGGTATACATTAAGTTGAATTTACATACAAAAAGATATTTATTTTTCCTATGAATTAAAAATCACGCTATGTAGTATTAGTGAAAGTCAACAATGTTACCACATACTTTTATATACGAAACATATGGTACAACGATCATTTCCATCAAAGAGTGTCAAGTAACTAATCTCACTACTCACAAGATAACGAAGATGCTTCAAAGTGAAACCCTTAGACAAGTGAACGTGGTCCACCAGCCTGCCGGGGGTTGCCACCAATATGTCCACCTTACTATGAAACCAGAATGGAGAGAAAAGCCCAGGATCTGGAACATCCTCTTCCCCTGGTAGGTAAACGAGACTAGAAATCTCATCAGCAACCGAAGATTGACCAACAGCCAAGCCCACACGCAGGCCTACTGGCAATGCAAGAGCATCAAAAACCTGTTTAACCTGCAAGGCAAGGTCACGGGTGGGAACCACAACCAAAGCACGAAGGCACTTGAAAGAGGAAGCAGACAACAACTTTTGCACGATGGGAAGAGCATAGGCCAAGGTTTTGCCACTTCCTGTGGGCGAGTTTATACAAAGGTCTCGCTCAAGTTGACCTGGTCCAATGCTTTCTTGCCAAACCGCAACTTGAACTGGGAACAGCTTTGAGATTTCCATGTTCTGTAGTGCCGACTTTAACCTGGTGAAATTGAAAATTGTGAGAGGAATTAATTTAGAAAAAACAATAAACAACGCGATTAATTCAGAGTGAAATTAAAATTAATGGATTGTCGGAGGAAAGTACCTACGGTCCAGGAAAGGAACCCTGCAGAGGGAGAGTTGTTCATAGCGCGTGACATCAACGGGGTGGCGCATCCATGGCAGAACCGGCACACTTTGTTGCTTTTCTTCCTCCATTGCTTTTCTTCCTTTGCCTGCTTCAACCTTTGGGCTCTTATTGAAAAATTGAACACAACATTCACCCATTCATTCATACTAAATGGTGATAAGTTTGTCAAATTGTAATTTCATCCCATTTCTTAATGTGGCAGGAAATTACAGACAAATACAGTTGGTGTGGCCTCAAATCGTGGTTACAAACAGTTTTTTCAAAACCTTGATAACAACATTGTATGAAAGAATTGAGGTCTTACAATTTCTTGCATTAGAAACGGTGTGTTGTGCTTCTTGTTCAGCAGTTAGCAGCATCTGAATGCCTCCTTGTCCTTTAAAGGGATCGATGATAGCTGTATATCAACAAAAATAAACAATCATAGAACTGATTATAATTATGTTTCCTCAAGATCTGAGAATTCTCAAATTAATGAGAATGTTTTTCCTCAAAACTTGCCTAGGAATTGGATTAGGAATATTTGGGGTTCAGAACAGAGCTATTACAAGGAAAACAATCCTTTTAGCATATAAAACCAAGCCAAACTACAATCAAAAGCACCATCAACCGTTCACCCAAACCAAAAGCTAAATCCAAACGAAAGAAGCAATGGCAACAACGAACCCGTGCCTTCAGAATCCGACCCTAAACCTAAATAGTCATATTGTGCATACTGGTGGTCTATTGTGACTTACAAAATAATCATATGCAGCTCTAAAGTTTGCATAGAACCTAATCACAAGGCATAGCAAAATTGGTGACCATAACATCGTGTTACTCTAATGAATTTCTAACTTACCTGCAGTGACAGATGGGATCAGGAAGCGCAATCAGCTTGTTTCCAGAGACATTGAGCAATTTCAATTTTAGTAATAACCCAATTGAATCAGGCAGAGACTCCAAAAGCACTGAAGACAGATTAAGCTCTACAAGGTTTTGCAATCCAGATATTGAATCAGGAATAGCCTATTGATGCACAGAATATTTATTACTATGTATGTGAAGCAGTTAAAAAAGTTGTTTGGATAAACTTCTAAGTAAGTACTTATAAAAGAAAAAGTTAAAAAGATAAAATAAATTAAGTTTTCCTTGTGATCTACATTAATAGTTAAAAAGTTAAAAAAACTACATGTTCTCACCACAAATTTGAATTGATAGTGCAACACAAAAACAACTCAAAGGAACCATGTGTAGTCACAATAATACTCTTGCATAAAGTCTAGGTGTAGTCACTGAATTTGTTAATACTATTTGATCTGATAAGGTTTCACTAATGCTTGTTTTGGCTGCAGCCTCATGGACTTTTTCCTCTACAACAAAGGGTACCCGTTTTGCAGCAAGTCCAAAAATCCAGATTTCATTCACCTTTCAGACTCTTAACAGACTCTGCATTTACAAATTCAGGGTCCTAGCTTGCAAGGGTTTTTTTTATTTTTGAGTGAAGTTCAAAGTTTGAAGATTGTATTGTATTTACTGTGTTGTGGATTACACTACAAGAACACAAATTTAACTGTTTGTGAACTGCATATAAATTTTACGAAGTGGGATATTTCCTAACAGCAATTATATTTTTATATTAACAAAAAGGGTTGGAAAATAAAAGGGGAAAAAGGCAGCAGAGCAACGAAAACAGGACATAAGTGAAATGGGAGGTGCAATAAAATAGAAGGTGGAAGAAGTGAAGAACCTGTAATGGTTGGTTGTAGCTTGAGTTGATGTACTTGGTTCAGTGGTAATAAGGAGGAGACGAAGGAGGGTAGAGAGGGAAAGACACTTGGCCTCGGTGACGGAGATGCAGAGATTAAGGGTTTGGGATACAGAGATAGTGTGGAAAATGAGAGAGAACGAGAGAAACTGGGGAAAGTAATTGAAAAAAAATTAGAGAAACTAGTGAATAAGAAAAGCGGGAAGGTACACTTGACTAAGAAAAAATAATGGTTTATTACGAAGTGATGTCTCAAAATATTATAATTTTAAAAAATTAAAGCAAAGTGAGGAAAGGAATGAAAGATGGCAAAAAAAAAATACTTATTAAATAACACTTGTAAATATTATATTTTAAATAAAAAATGTGACTCTCACTGAAGGGTTATATTGTGTAAATAATTATGGCAGTTTTTCATAACCGTCATATTAAAATTGTCATTGCATATATGATTTTTTTAAAGTAGGTTTTAATAAACGAGGTTAGGTAAATTATGAGTGACTCTAAGTAGGCTAAAAGGGGTTAGGCCACAAGTTATGGTGAAGATGGGAGGAGGGTTTCTTGATTAATTCTTGATGGTGATAGTGTTGGGTGGTGTAGCCGAAAAAGGGTTCTATAACTTCTGTTGTATCCTGATTTGCTTTGAATGAATGAAAAAGACAATGGATAGTTTAAGATGACAAAAGTAAATCGAGTAGGATTAAGTACCTTAGTGTACACAATACTAAGGTTGGCTAATGTGTCTTTAGATCTCTTTGTTAATGTTCCAATAAAGATAAGAAAAAGAGATTTCATTTAGAAAAATTCAACTAAATAAGCAACATTCACAAAAGAAACACAAAAGGACTTTTAATATACTATTTAATTTTTATTTTTAGGTTGAGTTTAAGAAGCTCCTATGACATATAACTTTCTACTTTTATGCTAACATGGATGACTTTTTAACAAGCATACCAATTTTCGCAAGTAGTAAATGGATAAAATTTCACATATTGAATCTACAAAAACTTTTTATATAATTATTTGATTAGAAAAATTTAACTATATTATATTTTAATAAGAGAGCAAAAGTAAAGGCAATATTTTATACAATTTACCAAATAAAAAAATATATAAAATTTTGGTTTTCAAATCAAGATCCTTTAAATAGACTAACACAGGGTCTTTACCTTTAAGATAAACTTCTTAAAATTTTGTCAACATGATTATAATTATCATAATATTTATCTAAGAAAAACAATTCATTTTATATGACTTGGACATATTGAAAATAACTTTTAAATCTTCATTTCTCTCTGTATTATAGTAAAGAGACTAAAATTATAACCTTCAACTCTGTGGAACCTTCATATCTTACTGTAGTATGTTGAAATAAAAAGTCAATTTTAGAAAAAAGGATTAAATAATGCTTGAAAATTACTTGGAAAATTTTTACAGATAGTCTAATAGTGTAAAAATGGTTCACAAATATTTTTACAATGACAATCATACAATAGCTTGTGTAAGAATGATAAAAATAATATAGTAACATTTTATATTTTTTTTTATACTCTTTCATCCTAACATCGTAACTTGAATTATGTGTGGTTCTTTTTCTCAACTTATAAATATTTTACTAATTAATCAGTATTTTTACACAGTCACTTTTGGCTTACTCGAATACACAAAGTCACTCTTAATTATTCTTTTATATCTTCCTACGATAAAACACAAGTACAAAACACTACTTTGGCTAAGTACAAAATGCATCTTCTAGTTAAGTACACCATCACTCCTAACTTAGTACACAATGTCATTTTTGTTTGAATACACAACGCCTAGTTAATGATTGTTGTAGCTTGTGTGATTTTTCTTATGTCCTTCTATCAATGCTTTTCAGAGCATGGTGTTCTTTATACTGACACCTTTTCTATAAAACCTAATGTTGTTAGACATAAGACAACTTTCTCTTTACAAATCCCTTTATATTATTGACAATGTTGAATTGAGCATGCAAATTTATAAATTTAGTTCACCATGTCGGTATCATATATTGGAATGTGTAAGTCAATGTATGTGAAAATTAGACTATCTTGCAATTTAAATTGTCTTGAGAATTACACGTGCATACTTCATCTACTTCACTTGAAGTTTCATATGATTTTTTTTGTTGCTTCTAGTGTGTTTTGCATTTGTATCCTTATTCACTTACCTTCATCAAGAACTTTACTTGACTTTGTTCTATGATTTTCACTTATCATTGTCTAACGTTTCAATTGACTTTATCTAGTTTTGTTTAAGCTCGTGTTACTTTTATATATACATATATATATATATATATATATATATATATATATATATATATATATATATAATAAAAAAAAAATATTTTTTTATATAAATTAAAATATTATATTTTTTTTTATTATTAAAATTTTT
>Ga0099825_1010107_pt1 | contig 10457 bp, 3 predicted proteins | sample SiratroredBW_FD_76838 | JGI IMG/M metagenome (GOLD analysis project Ga0099825, IMG submission 76838) | Root nodule microbial communities of legume samples collected from California, USA - Siratro red BW | ecosystem: Host-associated > Plants > Roots > Nodule | place: USA: California | collected... | reverse complement strand
GGGGGGGGGGGGGGGGGGGGGGGGGGGGGGGGGGGGGGGGGGGGGGGGGGGGGGGGGGGGGGGGGGGGGGGGGGGGGGGGGGGGGGGGGGGGGGGGGGTGGGTGGGGGGGGGGGGTGGGGGGGGTGTGGGAGGGGGGGGGGGGGGGGGGGGGGTGGTGGGGGGGCGGGGGGGGGAACAATATTTTGTATTCTATGTTTGTCATGCATGCACCAGCTGGAAATAAAATATAACTAAGGATCCTCTCTACCAGAGGGCCCTTTGTTTTGTGATGCACCACCAGCAGGAATAATATAATTTATTTGGGTGAATTTTGTGATATTTATTTCTACTTGTCACTCATTTTATACTCCTTTGTCTATTAGTTTTGGTTGAGCCCATGGTTGCCTACATCTTTTGATAAAAAATCAACTTCTGTCAATTTTTGTCCTTGTCAGGAGTGTTTGCCTGTTTTGGTTGTATGTATGTCTTTGCTAGAATTCATTCTTTTTTCTATCTACAAGTTTATTTTAAAACTATATTTCAGTCACTAAGTATTCCTGCTCCCTGTTCCCAAACAAGGAGAGATGGAAACCTGATTTGTTAAATATGCATTACAAAATAGTTCATTCATATGGGCTAGAACAAATAGCACGTGTGATGATTTACTACCCACCTTGGGGACTCAATTAATGTAGAAATTACTGATATTAGCTTGCGAATATGATGACAATTAGATGATTTCATATTTAGTTATTTTACATTTTTTTCTTTGAGCTTCAATCATGTTTCTACGTTTTTTGTAATTTTTCTTTGCCTTCCACTTCTGTGTATAGGTGATAGGTGAATGATGTCAGTTCTGTCATTTCTCTTTTCCTTCCACAATTCTCTTGTTCCAGTGCGATTTTTGCTTTTTAAGTTTTTTTACCACGTTATTTCTTGATCGAAAAGAAAATTCATTGGATGGAACAACTGTTGTTACAAGTATACAATGACATTTCTTTATTTCACTTTTAATTAACAATGACATTAAATTTTCATTTCCTATGCGTGATTGTATGGGTCCGTATCTATGAATTGCATTCAGTTTTATTTTGGGGATGGGTTGCACTTACATGTTTTCTTTTCTACGATGTTATGATATTCCTTTTTGTCTCAAATTTTTTGAGCTTCACTCTTTCTTTTTTACAAGTTGTAGCATACATTTTAATTCCTTGTATTTCCCGATTAATTGTCTCAGTGAGCTTTTTATTGTATGCATTCCACTTTTTTCTTCTCATAAAGCCTAATATTGTACCATAGACTTATCAGCATAACCCGTCATATGTGGAAAGGTGGAAAGGTGGAGGGGACAATGTTGAAGTGGATTGTCAGCTTGGCCACTAAATATACAAATGTTCATTAGGGTTGACTTTTGCTTTTTAGATGTGGCCTTATGCGGCGACCTGGGAACTGCATGTTAGGATCTTGATGGCATGTGGTGCTCAAACGCCGACCTTTTTTGTTTGAGGTAATGCTGTTTTGTTGATGAGCACCTGTAGTACACCTGAATGTTGTAACTAATGACAATAATGATATATTGATTAAAATCACGATCTCTCAAATTCATCTAACATCAATTGATATTAAGCAAAGTTATTCAACAAATATATAAGTCAGCATTTCAATTGAGACAGACAATGTGAGTTTTCAACACCTCCCCTCCACAGATGCCTGTCAAATCGGACAAACCTATCAGAATAGTTGATACCAATGAGTTATTGACTCTAATACCATGTCAAGTTTCATCGTATTAAGAGAAGTTGTCTAACAAAAATATATAAGCCACACTCCAAAAGTGAGCTAGATGATATAAGACTTCCCAACATGCTTTGCAATTGTTGTAGACTGGATGATGGTAGATGGATGAGTTGCATTCTAAAGGTTGGATCATCATGAACTAATTGCCATTGGTACAAATCATGGGAAATCAGCAGTGTTACGATTCAGAAAACAACTTAACTTATGTTCTGAGTTCTGGTTGATCTATTCCTTCTCTTTGGGAATTCTAATTGTCCTATATTGTGATGGATATATCTCTATATTCGGTTCAAGATATCAAGCGATGCTGACAAAAGAATTCTTAACCCTTATTGAGACTATAGACATGTGCTACTGGTTTCAATAGCTTTTCCGATTGGGTGGTGCTGTGGAGGATTTGTGGTTGATTAATTTCTTCATTTTGGTTATGTTAACTTTGATGTGGAATATTGCATCTCGTAGATATTGAATTTAGTTTTGTTCATTAAAAATTTTGCAGATCCCAGTCAAGATCTGGATCTCCAAATTCATCGGTAAGTATTATCTGACTTGAATTAAGAATTGGGTAGGGGAGGATAGTTGTATTGATTTATTTCTTGTACTTCGCATAATCTTCTGCTTTGATATCATTTGTGCACTGTAGCCCCGACCTCACCAGAGTCGCAGTCCTGGGCGAAGTCCAAGCAACTCATCATAATCTCATTTGGCTCGAGTAAATTGTCATCAAAACTCCTAGTCATTCATGAAGTTAATTAGAAATTTCCAATTTTTATGTTTCAAAACCTCATTTATTTTCTAATGGCATCTCATTTTACAGGAAAATTTGAACGCAGCTGGACTTTTGAATCTGGAGGAGACCCCTACATGGGCATGTATTTTCTGTGCTACATTTTAATTTGATAATTGAACATTAGAACATCTAATATCCAATATACTCTATTGCTGCCTCTAGTTTGTTTTTTAAATGTGATAGCTAAGCCATGAAACAAACTTTTTAGGCATTTAAATTTGAAGTGAATGATTTGAACTAAAACTGAATTGTATCTGCATTATATCAATTGTGGTTGAGCTACATTCCAACTTGGCTATAGAGCTTTTAGTTTAACCTTGTGAATAGTACTGTGGAAAGATTGGATATATTTTATTTTGGATTCAATGGATTGAATTAAAAAAAATAATCTATTTTTATTAAATTTTTTTTCAAGCATGGATATCTAATTCATTTATAAAAGTAATATTTTAAAGACATTATATATATTTGTTAAAAATTGTATAATAAGAAAATTTCAAAGTTGAATTTTATAAAATAAATTTTGAAAAATGACTGAATTAAAAAAAGAATAGATTTAAGAAATATCTAGTGATAAAGAATGGGTTGGATTAATTCGTTACATATATATTAGAAAAATAATGGATGAATATTACTTCTGTATTTGTAATTAAGTATAGTAACGTAATTTAGTATGTATATTAGTCGGAGATTTTTGTTAAAAAAAGTGGGTAGTATGAATATTAATTTTAAGATAAATTAGCATAATAATGACATGTAAAACTAATGGCTTGATAATTGTAATATTGGATCTCTAAAACATGTTTAGTATTCTTTTTGTCTATGCAAGCATATTCAATTATGTTGTATTGTTTTAAATTATTGATATCTTTTTATAAAATTTAATGTTTATAAATATTTATTTGATGGAATTTAACTTCTACTAGTTGTGGTCTCTCCTAAAGTCAAATGCTATTTTTAATTAGATTTTTTAAAACTTTAATTATATTTTTGGTTTTTTTTAATGGGAACCTTTGGTCTTTTTTAACATTTTCAAAAGATGTACTACTTTAATGCTGTCAATAACTTTTCTAATTGTTGCGATGACATGATAAATTACACAGGTATTTATGTGACATTTATTACTTTATTTTTACAAGTCAAACCATTTAAAATAAAATACTAAAAATTTTAACATTAAAAAAATATTAAATTTGTTAAAAATAAAGTAAAATCATGAAATATCATACTCTACAAATAAATAACTAATTAGATTGTTTCATCAAAAAAATTGGTTGATAAGTTTAAAACGAAACAAAAATTGTCCTTTCTTCAAATGTGTTTGTTAAATAAAAAAAGAATTTTGAAAGCTAAATTGCTCAACTTTTAAAATATATTGTTCAAAATTGAGTTGTTAATCTAGGGAAAAGTAGTTAACCTCCCCTAAACTTTATCCTTTTGATAAATAAATACTTTAAATTTGTATTTTTATTTTAGTTGATCATCAAATTGTATTCCATATACAAAATACACACCTTGTAAATTAATTATTTTTCACTGACTTTTGAACTTTATTTCATTTTAAATAGACACCAGCGATTTTAATTTAATTTTAATTAATTCTTAAAATTCAGCATTTAATAAAATGAAAAACAGTCGAAAGGGCTATTTGCTAAATAATTTTTGATTGAGTAAAGCTTTTAATTGTAGAGGTAAAAAAAGGTTAAATTATCAATGATATTCAAATTCAACACTTTATTGGAAAATAACGAAGTTTTTTTTGTTAAATAAATTAATTTATTAATAATATATTTTTAATATTGAAATTAGTTTAAATCTTATTTTTAAAAATGATTAAATTATCAATTATATAAAGTTTATCAAATTTCATAATGATTAATTAATAATTTATATTTAAAATAATTGCTAATTAGTTTATAATGTAAAAATCTTTATATTGAAAGTATGTGAAATTAAAATATTTAATTATATTCTACAAATAAACATACTAATAAGTGAATAAAATTAGATTGAATATATCTTTAATCAAAATTACACTCCCATTTATGAACTAAAGAAAGTTATATGTGTACTCCTTTCTTTTGATACAAAATGGCTTTGGATGAAATTTATATGTTGATCCAATGAGTTTCGTATTCTAAAAATTTAAACAACTTTACAACCAAACATCTTCTAAACTTTAAAACGAGTTAGTTAAAAGCATTAAAAGAAAATAAAGAAACATATCTCAAATCCAGAAAAACGAATTTGGAATGCGTTGAAACTATAACTTATTCCAACCGTTTTGCGAAGTCAAATCAATTGGTAACACGACTCTTAGGAGCTTTGCTTGAAACATGATAATGTCACTACAGGAAACAGAATCATTCATAAAATCCCAACACCATTATGAAAAATACCCGAGCTAGTAACATGATCAGGATAATCCCAACCAATTCGCCTAAGTGATGCTAAAAAACTTAATCACCTTAAAATTAGATATAGTCCCTCTCAAAATAATATTAAAGATAGTATTTAAATTTTTTTAATAGTATAGATAAATCCACAAGAACTATTATTTATTATAATATCGTGAACTTCCAACTAACTTTAGACCAACTTCTAATTGAGTACATGTAGTATAGATAAACGGAATTTATGTTTCAAAATAATCCTACTTACAATCTATCACAAATACCACAAGATCTTCATAAAAAAAATTAACCAGTTTCAATAATGACAACCAAATTCTTTTTTCCTTTCTCTAAATCTTCTACAAAGTGACCTAGTCTTTATTTACACTTAAAAGAATTAACAAAACTTTTTTAAAAAAGGGAAAAGACTTATAAGAAGAATAGCTACAAGATCCTCATCATGCATCTCTATGTTTACGTTTCTCAATTCTATCAAAATTTAGACAAATTACATATGAATAAAAATTCATTACACTTTGAACAATATACACATATATATTATACCAACATCAACTTCACAATCATATATTTATTATTATTATTTTTATTATAATTATTATTATTAATGATATTAATAATATTAATTATAATAATAAATTTAATAAATATAATATTATTAATTATATAAATAGATGATATAATAATATTAATATCTTAAATAATAATATTAATAATAATATTGATTATAATAACAACATTAATAAATATAATACTAAAGGTAATATTTTTATATAGTAATAAACTACCAATAATGCGTTAGTTTTTATTTTTTAGTTTTCAAAACACGTTATTTTTATTCTATTCCGTGTAAATATCTTTTTAAACTTCAGTTCCGAAAATTTTCCATTTTTTTATTTTAGTTTCAACAAATACAATACTTTTTATTTTAATCCTTATAAAATTATTATTATTTTAAGTTTAATCCTTAATAATGTCATATAATGACAACATTGTTTTTTATGATGTTGATGACACTGAATTAAGAATTTTGTTGATGTTTCACTGGAAGATGTCACTATCATTATACTTCAAGCTTCTAAAAGTTTAATCTTTAGGAAGGGGGTTTCGTTGTTTAGGCAATGCATTATTATGGCGGTTTGGTCCTTCCAAGTTTGAACCAGAAAAGTCAGTTTCGCTAATACTGTGGGCGAAAATAAAAACCACATTGCACAACAGACACACGTGCGTCAGACGTATTTTCAACGCGCTTTTCTGGTTTGGAAATCGCAGTCTTGGGTTTATAAATTACGAGTTTTAGTTTATATTCGCTTCTTCTTGTTTTCTTTTTTCAATTTTTTTTTCTCTCACCAAATTTTGAGTATCCTATATAAGGCAAACCCTTTGGTATACCCTTTTCATTCCTTTCGTTCCGTTCTGAAATTTCATTCCCTTTACCTTAACCCTCTCTCTCTCTCTCTCTCTCTCTCTCTCAACAATGTCGGAAGCGAAGACTCAAATTGAATCCTTGAGGACATGGGTCGTCGAGCATAAGCTTCGAACTGTTGGTAAATTCCTCAGTATCCCTATTCATTTGTTCCGTTAGATTCTTTTAACTGTTCATCGTTTTGCCATTTTTTTTTTTCTTTTTTTTATGACATCGGTGGATGCTTTATTTTAATGATTTCGATCTTTGTGGTTTTGCGGATGATATTCGATTCAGGGTGTCTGTGGCTCAGCGGTATCACGGGTTCAATTGCGTACAATTGGTCTCGACCCAACATGAAAACCAGTGTGAAGATCATTCACGCAAGGTTAGTTATAATTTCTGTTCGTTTGGTATACACTTGTTGATTGAATATGATTAACTGGGTGCGACATGCAAACTGTGCAATCCGTGGTTTTGATACCGAGGAAAAGTGTTTGTGATTTTGATGTGGTTCTGTGTTCTTATTTGAGCCATTAGTTTGTGTGGTGTTAACTGAATGTTACGATTGCTTTGATGTTTTGCTAATATGATTTGTTTCATCGAGCCCTGTTGTTGGCACTTGCATTTTGTTTCCACTTTTTTCAACCAGTGTATAAATTGGAGCCATCTGTGCAGCAGAATGGAATGAAATTACTTTGTTTAGAATTGAATATATTTTTTTACAACGGATGGTGGTGACATTCAATTCCTTTTCATCTATCCTGATATAGCCTAGGAATTAGATCAAGTTGAACAATTTGTGATTAAATTTGGCTTCAAAACTAGTATTTGTGTTACACTATTTTGCTGAAAATGTATGCTTGCAGTTTCCCTTTATTGATTTTTTCGTACCATTGCCATCTTTTTAATTTCCATTTTGATGTGGTGCCAATTTCATTTCTCCACGAAGTCAATAATGTCAATCAGCTAGAAGATCGAAGTACAGGCCATTTTATCTATATTTTTAGGATGGCTATAGGAAGCATTAACTACTATTTTACTAGGTGTTTGTAACTGCGATACATTGGAGTTTTGATTGTCGTGAACAATAATAATGTAGTTGGAGTTTTGATTGTCTTGAATAATAATATAGTGCTTAGTGATTACTTTTTTCAATGGATTTGCCTTCTTTTTTTCTCGTATTTCATGTGGTATAAACATATGCCTTTCCCTTTGCAATTACTCTACGGGTGTAATCAAGTTTGTTTTCATCTTTTTGTCTCACGTTCGTTGTCTCATCAATTAAATGATGGCATACAGTTCAGCGTAAAGCCGTCAACTGAGAGTAAGTATTACAATTGCAAAATTTGAGTTCGACAGGTCTCAGAGGCCGTTGAGAGGATGTATAATAGGATTTGTTGGTCGTAATGGTATTCCTTTTAGAATACTGTAAATTATAAATGAATATAACGATTATGAGCTGCACTATGAAATTGTTGGAAAAGTGATAGCACGTACTAAGAGATGAGACACCAGGGTTGGAGAGCATTGTTTTGGATTTATATTGGGAAAGCCACGCTCAGTTATTCAGTTAGGAGCTAAAAACGCCAACTGATGCTGGAAGTTAGACTGATGTAATAGACGATCTAGTAAGAAGTTCTGGTCAAGGAAGAAGGTCTTATACTACTAAAAGCCACTAGTAGACGGTCCATTAGACCCTTTACCAGTCATAGATGGCCTTCTGTCTCTTAGACAGTCTAGGAACCTTTGAACAAAGATTTTATTGAACCAAATCTTCACAGTTTTTGCGAGAACAGTGTGAGAACTTTTGGACGTGTGACTAAGTATTTTCCTACAAGGATATGTTTACACCAGGGTTCAGTTTTGAGTCTTCATTTGTTTAATTTGGTCCTGGATGAGCTTACCAGGGATACGCAAAATTATACCTAAATGCATTTTTCTGACGCATTAGTTTTGATTGAGGATTCAAGGGAAAATATTAACTCTAAACACCAGCTTTGGAGACTCATTAGGATCCAAGGGCTTTTCTCTTGAGCAACAGTAAGACAAACTACATGCATTTAAATTTAGCAAAAAATAAAAGAAAATGAATTAGAGGTAAAAGTTGAAGAATATGCCATACCATAGGTTTTTGAGTTCAAGCGTGTGGGATCGATATTACAAAATAATGACGGAATTAAGGGGTTAGCTCTAAACATGTGCTTTGGAGACAAACTTCAAACATTTAGCTTTTAATATACTAATTCGTCCTATTATTATTGAGCTAGTCTCAATTTCGTCCCACTGTTTTTAAAATTTTCAATTAGGTACTTCTTTTTTTTTATAAACTTATCAGTATCCATTTTGTCATGGTTTTCATTCCTTGAAAAAGGGTAAAGGGAGACTGAGATGAGAAGTATATTACATGAAATTGTTAAAAGGGGTATGGGGAATAATATCCCCGATAATTCATTTTTATGTAAATCCAGTGACGCTGCAATCCATTTAACTGATTTTGCGTGGTTATCTGATTATCCCTGTTATTGTCTGAGTTGTCATCATTCAATTTGAGGGACCTGAAAAGATGACCCTTATTTGAATCCCTTGAGGATTACGGTAGATCTTTATACTTCTTGAAAGTAATGAACAGTGTCTGGAATGTGAATAACTGGACTGGGATAGTTCTATGTATGTATATATTGGTTTTAATTCATATTTCTCCCCTTTGTTGCAAAATCTACTGTACAACTTGAGTGGGTTTTGTTTTATTAAAATTTGGACATGCTTTGGGACACCTTCCATAATTTCAAGCTTATTCTTCTTTCTAATGTTTCTGAGCTGTCTAATCTCAGGTTGCACGCCCAAGCACTTACACTGGGAGCATTAGCCGGAGCTGCACTAGTAGAATATTATGATCATAATAAGAAAAAAGGAGCAAGGGCTTCATAAACAACTTGGGGAAATATAACGCAACCAGAGTAACCCGAATTCTTTATAGTAGGGTATCCCAGTACTAGTCACATCTGAATTATCATTTCAAAATTTTCAATTGGACTTACTGTATTCATTCTCAAAATAAAATACTACATTGAAATGTTAAACATGCTTGCGGCAGAGTCTATTTTTTCCTTGTAGAATGGATTGCTTATAGTGCTAGTTGCTTCGCACATTTGCTAGCAATTTTTGTCAGTTCACAGTTATCCTATATATTTATAGGATAAGAGCACTTTGCTGCAGAAAGAAAGATTGAACATCTTATATATTATTAGTTGTAAACTTCCACATTCCGCATGCAGAAAGAAATGAGTTAGCTATCAATATGTATTAACATTATGATATATTTTTTTATTGTTATGTGTGTTTTAAGTTTGGTAATAGTATATTATTTTTAGTATTATTATTAAGTTATGATATTATTTTTTATTTTATTTAATTATTATTACTTTATTAACACTAGTTCAAGTACTTATTCAAGATTAAGTAGAGATGTGAGATAAACTTGTCCGAATTGTTTGAATTTGTCTATTTTTCAGCCTTTTGTTTTTGTTAAAAAACAAAAAAAAAATAGAGAATATTTTCATTTCTCACATTTTGTCTATTTTTGTTCTTATTTCATAAACTTTGTCATCTAACTACATCAAACACTATCAATTTATTATTAAATATCATAAAAAAATTTCTTTAATATTATAATTACATATATCTATCAAATTTGTCAAAATTTACTATTTTTATACTTTTAAAATCAACTCTTAATCAGAATAATTTAAAATTTCAAACATATATGCATAATCTTACAATCAATTTCTATAAATAAGTTTGGAATTGATTATCACTTTCACATTTAAATCTTCTAACTTAGAGTTGTATTAGAATTGCATTAAAAGGCAAAATTAATTTCTCCACTTAGGATTCTATTAAAAGATAAAACTAACTTTTTCTTACTATATCAATAGGATCTTAGATTAATAGAGACTCATCTTGCTTTTTTAAAAATATTATATATATATATATATATATATATATATATATATATATATATATATATATATATATATATATATATATATATATATATTTTTTTTTTTTTAT
>Ga0099825_1010106_pt1 | contig 10457 bp, 2 predicted proteins | sample SiratroredBW_FD_76838 | JGI IMG/M metagenome (GOLD analysis project Ga0099825, IMG submission 76838) | Root nodule microbial communities of legume samples collected from California, USA - Siratro red BW | ecosystem: Host-associated > Plants > Roots > Nodule | place: USA: California | collected... | reverse complement strand
GCCGCTGCTCCCGCGACCCCTCCGCCACCTCCTCCTCCGGCCAAGTCCGTGTCCGAAGGGCCAAGGAAGATCGTGGCAACTCCTCAGGCCAAGAAGCTCGCGAAGCAGCACAAGGTGGACATTGCAACGGTCGTCGGATCCGGTCCGTTTGGTAGGATTACTCCTGCGGATGTGGAGGCTGCCGCCGGAATCGCTCCGTCGAAGAGCAATGTGTCTCAGCCGGCGAGTCCTGCTCCGGCGACGCCAGCTCCTGCACCGAAATCTGGTGGTGGTTCTGCTGCACCAGCTCCGATTCCGGGTTCGAGTGTTGTTGCTTTCACTACGATGCAATCTGCGGTGGCGAAGAACATGGTGGAGAGTCTATCTGTGCCTACGTTCAGGGTTGGGTACCCTGTGACTACTGATGCATTGGATGCTCTTTATGAGAAGGTATGGATATGGTTATGAAGAAAGTGTTTGGTTTATGTGAATTGTGATTATTGGAATAAGGTATTTTTAATGACGTTTTTATGTTATGTTCTTTCTGCTTTTAGGTGAAACCGAAGGGTGTGACTATGACGGCTATTTTGGCCAAGGCTGCTGCAATGGCACTTGCTCAGCACCCTGTTGTCAATGCCACCTGCAAAGACGGTAAGAATTTCGTGTATAACAGTAACATTAATGTTGCTGTTGCTGTGGCAACTAATGGTGGTTTGATCACTCCTGTTCTTCAGGATGCAGATAAGGTGTGTGGCTTCTCTATCCCAAATCAAAATTATTGTTTGTTGTATAATTTTGTGTGCTGTAGCCAGGGAATTTGATCAATGTTTATCGGAGTAGCTGACTTCACCTAGGAAGATAGGGCTGTTATTGTTTGTCTAATTTGATTGGGTGCTTGTTTTTGGCTGTGGCAGTTGGACTTGTATCTGTTGTCCCAGAAATGGAAGGAGCTAGTGGAAAAAGCTCGTTCAAAGCAATTGCAACCTCACGAGTATAATTCAGGTTCAGTTGTAGTTATTGTTGATGTGGGCAGTTTGTTATCTTTATGTTGAACTTGAGTATTTTAATTCTGACTGAAATTTAACCGTGCATGCTACAGGAACTTTCACACTTTCCAATTTGGGTATGTTTGGAGTTGACAGGTTTGATGCCATACTCCCACCGGGCCAGGTTAGTGATGACTTTTGGGACTTTTGAAGCCTTGATATTGGGAGATGCTGTGGCTCATATTGTGGCAATTTGAACGTTTTATTTGGGGGTTAAGTTAAACTTTGCCTTGCTCTTTATTTCCAGGGTGCTATCATGGCTGTTGGGGCATCTAAGCCTACTGTTCTGGCTGATAAAGATGGATTCTTCAGCGTGAAGAATAAAATGATGGTGAGTTACTTGATATAACTTCTTTTGTTTGTAGATGCACTTATGCTTAGAACAATGGACACAGTCTAGGTGAACACAGACAATTTGTTATGGAAACAGAACCATTTTGGCAATGCACCGGAATCATAATGTGTAGGCAATTAGGCATAAACCTTATGTTGTATTTGCATGGTGTTATACTGCATAATGATACTTTTCTGAAAGTTCAATTGTCGGGGCATAGCTTAAATTTTGGACATCGGCATGGAGCTGTGCTACATGATAATATTTTTTGGAAGAGTTAATCAATGGGTTTAAGATTTGATTTTAGATTACATCTGTTCGGTGTTATGCTTAAAAATATATTTTTCTTAAGATTTAATTCAATGGGTTGTTTCAAATCTTGACCATTTTTATTATTATCTTTAAAAATATTTGCTGGATTACGACATTAAGAGAAAAACCGGAGATCATCCTCTGAAGTCTCCATTTCTTGAAATTTTAATTGCTGCTACTTTTACCCTCGGAAACGGATTTTTGTCCTTTCAAAGACTTCATTCTTATCTGGCTTGGAATGTGTAGTTATTCTCTCTTGAAGCAAGTGTTATCTAGACTTTCCCTCCTTGTCTTGGATTCCTATTTTATTAAGTCTTGACCTCGTATATCAAAATAATTTTTTTTGCCAATTAAGATAATCATCGATATTGTTACAAAGAGATCCTTTATATATAGCAGAAGGTAAAGGTCTGAATCAGAAATAGCTAGATACAGACAGTACTAGGTGTTGACTTGGAACTGCATGTATGATTGCCAACTGCAACAGTTGCTAAACAGATAGGGAAGATAGGCAAGCTGGAACACCATTTTCTAAACCTAATGTTAGAAATTGCTACTTATTAGTGTAACCATTAATAGTGTGTATAAACAGTTGGATATTCATATAATTACACCACCACAAGACAGAGAAGGATCGTAAACATGGGAGAGCCCGCCGTGAGTGAGAGGTTAGGCCCCATAAGAAGAGTTAGAAACCATGTTAGAAAAATAACCTAAGCATGGAAAACGAGAACTCGAACAGAGTGAACTTGAAATCTACCTTCTGTTATTGTTATCATCATTATTATAATTCAATGGATCTATATTGCTATGTTTCTCTATATAAACGAAAGGTAAAGATCTCAATTAGAAACAGATATATACAGAAAGTCTTAGGAACTGACTGAGGACTACGTGCATGGCTGCCAACTGTCAAAAGTTGACAGGCAAGCTACAAAACCCGTACTAAACTAATAGTGACTGTGAACTCTACTCTGAGACTTTTACATTCCTGGACCCATTAAATGACCGGACTTATTCATTTTTCTTGTCGTAAAAGAGAGTTCCAAACTTTAATATGAATAATGAATATCCATTTAGAGGGCACGCCGTTGAGTATATAACCACTAGAGCTGTCACTATAGGCTTTGGCCAATTGATGATGGAACAATCCTACCCAGGCCCTAGTTTTACCCTGTTTTGAAATAGCCTATGTAAAACAGCATGCCACCGCGCAAGGTTCTCACACAGTCGGTCAAGGTATGTAATAATAGAAGTTAAACATTAAATCCTTCATGGAAATTGTCATCTTGTCCTTGCACATCATTTGTAAAGGTTTATGTTTTCTCTACTCTCTCTGCCTTTATTCCGTCTTCTTACTAGATGAATACAGCGAATAGTTTTCTTAAAATTTTGTTGAGTATAAGGGAGAGCTGCCGTGCGTGGTCACTTTTTTAATTGTTAAATTTTAGCTATTTATACAAAAGTATAATCTATCATCTGAAAGTACGAGAATTGTTTCATATACTCCGGAGAAGTATATAATTTTCTTTCAAGCTTAAGTTTTTCCTAGGAATGTGAACTTGGGAATGCAGCATTCCAACGAATTGTTAACTAGTTTTAAAAAATAAACTGAGGCGTTGTTGGTCTTTAAGAATGTGTTATCCTCATATTCTACCTGCTTTTATTCTCACAGGAATATTGGAAATTAAAATATAACTCAAGTACTCAACAATGTTTCCTTTCTGCTGTTTACCCTTAAGATGCATGGTTGCACTGACATATTTAGTGTTTTTTTTTTTTTTAAGTTCGGTAGAGTAGTATTTGAACCATTACGTGTGAATAGAATTGATCTTAAACTTCTTTTTCAGGTGAATGTAACTGCTGATCATCGAATAATTTACGGTGCTGACTTGGCTGCCTTCCTCCAGACATTCTCAAAAATCATTGAAAACCCAGAAAGCCTGACATTATAGTCATTATGCACTTCCAACATAAAATTATGACCACCACCGGATCACGACTTCACACTTTGTTGAGAAGCTGTTTGGCTCAATGCTAAACATTTTCTGATTTTTTTCCCCTCAACTTTCATCATGTTTTATCTGTTAGTAGCTATCCTGAGGACCATTTACTAGATTTTTTTGATAGGGAGAGACACCTTTAATTTTGTTTACAGTGGGAGATGTTGTAAGGCAATTAATTATGTTGAGAATCTACTTGTAAGCAGTAATTTGAAGGTTCAATTTTTCAATAAAAAATTCTTTTACTTTTTACTCCTTGATTTGATATTGGATTGTCACAAGTCGGTTGGCACCCACATCATATCTCGACTGTTTTCTTCACCTTCGACATGTGCCATTACGAAAACAATGTCCCAAATCAGGACATGTGGCATCTCATAATGTGAGTTATGATGCTCTATTCCTTTCTGCAACTGATATCATTGTCTTACTCTTTATAGCATATCCTATTTTGTTTACCAAATATGTTTTTAATGTGTTTAGATAAGTTGGTTCAACTAAATCCACCGGAACATCTATAACCACTCAAGTCAAATCTAGCATGTTTCTAAACCTGCTCTTGGTCATGTGGTATTTTATTTAATATTTTTATTTACTCATTATATAACCAACGTGCTCAACTCATTTTCTGACTGAGTAATCTTATCAAATTAATTTGGTTTTAAGAGCATCACCTCATTTAGTAAATATTTATTGGAAGCTATTTATTTTTTTCATGCCTATTGTACATTAAGATTGTTTAGTGTTTTGACTTAGTTCTTAAAAAGATACCAAGCGAAACACTACCTTAGTTAGGAAGCTTACCTTATTTGACTAGAGTTGAACGTCTCAATTGTTTACCCTCCAATTTTTTAGAATTCTTTGTATATAATAACAAAAAATAAATTACGAAGATTTTCAATTTATTTTTATAATGTATGTCGTTTAATGTTAATAAATATTAAAACAAAATTAAATATAATGAAGAATAAAAAATTGATGAAATATATAGGAGAAGAAAATTAGGATCTTTTTTATACTATCCCTTATCACCTATTTTCGTAAGTGAAACACAAGTCATTCCTTCTTCTAATTTCTCACATGAAGAAAAAGAAGTAAACACAAACTTATTTTTTCTACTCATTTTTCACTTTTTTTGTTAATTTCTGAAAAAAGAAAAAAAAAACTCTTTTTTTAACTCATTTAACATTGAAATACTAGTGTCATAATATATTATTTCTTATGGATGAACTTTTACAGTTTCTTATAAAAAAAAATTAGAAATATAAGAATTTAAATACTTACATCCTGTCTTCTTTTTAAGTTCTTATACTAACTAATTTATGTATTCTTATTCTTTTAAAAATATTTTTGTATGAATTTATTTTCCTATATCCAATTTTAGTGGTGACTTATTTAACATATCTCTATATCCCTTTTGGTAATTATGTCTCTCAAAATTTTAGTTCAGTCTAATTATTGATAAGTTTAAGAATTTGATGGAATGAAAAGATATCTTTAAATATGTATAAATTTTTTATAATTATAGTTATATTAAATTATATACTTATTTTTTGTGATAATGACAATATCTAGGTTTTGATTGTATTATTTTGGTTCTTAAAATTGTTGAACAGGATCTGTTTGTAACAAGGCCTAAGAGAACGTGAAAGACATTGTGGATGATTGAATTTGAAAACAAACAAAAAAACATTCATAATTCTGACCATTTATATATTTAAACTGGTTGACCTTTCCCATTTTTTTCCCATAAATTGATTTGGAGTAAAAGGCAAAAGGAAGTAAATATATGTAAAGTTTAGCAATAATTTTCATTTCAAACTTGCCAAAAGTCATAAGACTATAACAAAAATTAAACCGTTTAAGTTTAATTTATAACAAAAGTCGATCCTGTGTAAGTTTAATTAAACTTGTAGACTTAATTTATGAATGTCTGGTTTCATTATTATAAGAAAATTATCCAAATTTAAGCCAAGTGTACAGGTTCCGAGTACGAACTTGAACGCCCCCTTGTCAACGATTCGTTATACGTAGTTTTTCAGAAATCATTTTATTTAAAATAACAGACGAACGATAAGATGTACTGAATACTTCAACCCCTTAATAAAACCTGCAAATCATTTTTCTCGTAAAAAGCTAGTTTGATATTCGGTAATAATGCATTGAATGCGTTGCATCTCCATTTCAACTCATAATTTCACAGGATTCAAATATCCCTATTTCTGTAGTTCAAAACAAATTACGTATATGTATATACAGAAATACAAAACTATAAACTAGCTGAAAATTTAACATGCATTTTGTTATTAATTTAGCACAAATCTATTTGGTAGGGCCAAGAGCCTTTGGGTATAACTAACTAACATAATTACATCTTTATGTATATAGTACAAAAATCGAAGCATGTGTAGTTAGGTTGCTGATATATACAGCAATGGAGCTATGGCACTGCCTTCTAACAAACAGAAAGGGCCTTCAACTTATTTTCTCTTTATAAACTCTCACCAGTCCAACGTAATATTTCGGGAAAGGTACAGTTTATCAATGTATTCTATAATCGGAAGTGTGGCAGCAATATACCTTTTCATCTTCTTCTCGGCCGATTGCTCTGCAAAACATTTATGATATTCTGTAAGTGCAAAACAATCTATGTAAATGATAATAGGATAAAGTTGCTTTAAAAACCCTTTGCTCACATCAGAATTTATGCAAAAAAAAAATTGATAAATTTCAAAAGAATTAAATAGAATATACATCGAAGGTAAACCAAGAATGAAAGTCAAGTATACACCGAATAGAGGTAATTTGTCTATAAAGTTCAAACTAGGTGGCCTCACATTTTAGGATTAATGGCCATTGAACAGTAAGTGATAACTTTTAACCAATAACTACCAACATTCATATGGTTTTAGTTTTTCAATTGATTCTCATTAATTCACGTCATGAGCTTATAAGGGTTATATTATGTCAGGAGCAATGTTTTCTAAAATTTTAATTAGACATTAAGTAATAGTGATTTTAATTCTCACAGTTTTTCATTGTTCTTACATTTTCTTTTTCTATTATATTAGCAATTTAGAAATTAGCCATAACTATTCCAAAAGAATTATTATAAAATAAAATTCTAATAGCAGAGGTCAGTTTTTGAAAAGCCAGATAGTAGTTGAGAAAAAACTATTCAAACTTTAACCTTTTTTAAATAAATCATGTATATCTAAAGAAAACTTTTTTTCTCAACCCTAATATATCTATTTAAAACACATCATATGTTTGATTATATACACTTTAAAACACTTTAATCAACACACCACCTAACATGATACAACAATGCAATTTACCTGTTTCATTCAGCTTCATCAAAAGTTGTTCTCTCGTCGGAAGTGTATACATCCCAGCATACACAGCTGTTCGTACCGTCCATGTGTGATATGGTGCACAAACCTGCCCATAAGCTGTTGAAGCCACTTCTTTTAGAGAAGTATCGCTGAAAATGCCAAATCACAAATCAGATGTCACAAACCCATAAGGCACTTAAATTAAGCAAGCAAAATGATGGAATTTCTGAACAGACAAGAATTTTCTAATATATGATGAAAAATTCAGCATTGTATATATGCTTTCATACACAAAAAAAGGTTTCTTACTCAGTAGATAAAAGCTGTTCGAATATAGCTCTGACGAGATCAAGACCCTGCCGAACTCTACGCAGATTACGTGAATAGCTTCCAGATGTTTTCACTGTGTCACTCGCAACATCAAGATCAAGAATATCCGGTAGAGTGGAACATGTCTTTGATGCTTCCACTAGCCCATGTAGCTGATCATATTAACATGGTATATTCATGCAGTTAGAACAACGTTGGAAATTCAAAATTGGTCTAGAAAACATGAAGAAGTGGAAAATTTGGGAGGTAAAGCAAAGATGTCGCACTAGGAATTAGTTGGATGAAAATTAACTCTGAATAAACCAAAGTTATGTACACGATCAGCATGGATCAAGTGATAAAAGTGTGAACAGAAAAGCTTTTCGAATAATATATTTAAAACGGTTAATGTGTATACAGAGATCACCCGACATGAACCTGAAGTAAGATGTATGAACTACTACACCAAAATTATATGTTAATTGCAATGTTTAACACACAATAGACTTTCTTAATGCATTTCCATCAAGAACGATGGAGAGGGGTATCGAGCCTGTGGTTCACCACTGAATTGTTTGGAAAGAATCCAAATTCAATATGATCTCAAAAGAAAAAGCAAAGATAACATGATTTTGACCACAAGGAGTAACTAAAGATTAAAAAAAAAAAAACTAAATTCTGCAATCATAACTGTTAATCGCCAGACAACACGAATCGCCGTTTTCAGTTTCCTTTTGGCCATTTCTCACATGCACCAACAACAAAACAAAACCTCCCTTGATAATCCACAGTGTTCGTTCGTTCAACCATTATATCTGGAGTTCAATTTTTCAAAAATTTATTTTAAAAAAATAAAACTACAATTTTTTTTTTGTTTATTTTCCTAAAATATCCTCCTTCCAAATCATTCTCGTTAGATACACCGTTAGGCACTATACATTTTCTCCAGTAAAAATCCGCACCATGATTGATCGCGCGTCATGAAAACCCAATTCTCCATAGTAAATCAAAAGTTGCAGTTATTAATTAGAAAAGAGCAAATTACACCTGATATTCCACGTTATTATCTTCGAATTCATTCATACAGAGTGTCGGTTAAAGTAATCTGTTAAAAAAAGGATTGAAATAGAAATGACTACACAATTTGTTATAGGCACCTATTTATTTAATGAGGAGCATTAACAGTTAATTTTATAGGGTAGTTTTGAAGTTTGAAGAGTAGAAAGTATGATTTATGATGAAAGAAAGAAGGAAACCTTGGCGACATATTCCAATTCAGCAAATTTGAAAGCGAGGCCGAGACAACGGAAGAGAACGGAGACGAGAGAGGCGGCCTGGCAGAAAGTGTCGAGGCGAATGTGGCGAGCGTCCTTCTTCTCCTTCATCCACTTCGACAATTCCTCAAACGCCTCTGCTATGGCCGTCAGAGGTTGCTCTATAACCTCGCCCTGGTCCATCTCCGGCATCCTATTCTTCCTTCCTTCGATCGATTATGGATTCTCAATTACCGATTCCTTCTTTGATTTCAATGTGTTTGCGAATCTCTGAAACGTGAAAGATTCGTTTGATTTGAATGTGTTTGGCAATGGCTGAAACGTCAAAGAATTGGAAGTGGAATTGGCAACGGTAGAAAGCAAAGCGCGTGTCTAGGCGGTGAGGAATCAATTCGTTTCCCTCAAACGCGTCAAAGACAAGCGTCCACAGCTGCTAACTTCTCGTAAGATTCAATATTCGCGCGCCATTATAATATCACGTCCTTGTCATCCCGCTTTTGGACTGCCGGCCTCTTTCGATTGGGCCCCGGCCCAGCCCATTCTTTTTTTTTCTCTGTGTTTTTTTTACGGGAATTTCGTTTTCAAATTATGACGGTAGAAACTGGTTTTAAGAAATGTGCAAAAAGCAATCTCGCTTATCTCATTCCTTATGATTCCTGTAAAAGGAAAACAAAACAAAGGATTCTTTTATATGCATAGTTTCGAAGGTTCAACAAACAATATTTCTTTTTTATTACGCAACATCCTGATCCAAATTCTTCTTTAATAGTAAATAAAAATATTAAAAGATTTCTTATTCTTCTAAAATATATCTTTTAATTAAATATTATGTGAATTATCATAGAAGTATAATAATAAATATAGTATTATTATTTTATTTTTTTAAGCCTAAACTTAAAATTTGTTTCGAATATGCTTATAGTTTAACAATTTTTTATAGTCATTTGTAACACCCCGTAAATACCTATAATAGTTATTCAAAATAATATATAAAAGATACGTTATTCAAAATAAAACATACGTCTCAAATCCTTACCTCGAATAAGGTTTTTAAGGTTTTATAATTATAAGCATTTTTCAAGTTAATAAAAGTCTAAGAAAAATAATATCAATACTCATTTCTTATCTCAATAGAAGTTAAAGAAACTAGATCATTAGACACATCCTTTGTCACAACAAAAATATAAGAGATTATAATGCAATCAAGAACACATGTATTAGTTAAGCCTACTTAAAACTAACATTTGACTCGTATTAAAACTTACTGAAAACATCAATAATGGCTTAATGTAAGTAGTGCAGCAATTTATATCTTTTTAACAAAGTATGGTAAAAAAACCCTTCTTTAATTTTTCACGTTTGTTTAATATCTTAATTTAAATTATTAAATAAGTCATGATATCTGTTTTCAATGATCTGTCAACCCTATAAAATACAAGTCAAGCCGTATTACCATCCTAAATTTTTGTCATTTCTCATCCAATTCTAATAACACATATCTCCATTAAACTGAGTTCAGTTAAACAATTCAATACACACATATTTTAATTCATGCTCATTTTATTTCCCCACTTTCACACTAATTCCATAAAACATATTTCACATAAATTATATAAAAGGTGCATTTAATTTAATATACAAAGATATTTAAAATAGTTAAATACAACATTGTTCACTTAAAAATACAAAATATGTTGACTCTCACTTAATTAAGATGTAATTTGTGTCTTGGTGGACTATTTATGTTTTGGTGTGTGTGTGAGTGTGTTTTTTTTTTTTTTTTTTTTTTTGGTTTGTTCGTGGGTTTTTTTTTATTTTATTAAAATTGTTATTATGTTTGTTTGTTTTTGTGTGTGGGAGGAGAG
>Ga0099825_1010103_pt1 | contig 10462 bp, 10 predicted proteins | sample SiratroredBW_FD_76838 | JGI IMG/M metagenome (GOLD analysis project Ga0099825, IMG submission 76838) | Root nodule microbial communities of legume samples collected from California, USA - Siratro red BW | ecosystem: Host-associated > Plants > Roots > Nodule | place: USA: California | collected... | reverse complement strand
AGTGTGAGGTTGTGAGTGTTTTATAAACACAGTGTACAATTTCCTTTTATCAAATCCTCTGATTTTATTTTTCACTTCCACAAATCTGTCTTACAGAAAAATTTGGCGTAATTTTTCTTAACAAGATAGACCTGACAACAAACATTTCAACACAAATGAGAAGTCACACACACACAGATAAAGAGAAGACAGACCTGAGGAATGAATATCCTAACACGAATAAGAAGCCACACCACACATAGAGACAAATTGATACATAGAGAGACAGAGACAGAACAAAAATAAAATATGGTCAACCCTAACATTATTTGAATACGTGATAGAGGACAATTATGGTATTTTAGTCTTATGTGGTTATTGAAATAAAATATTTGAATGAAAAATATGTGTTTGGCACAGGTTTTATGAAAAACTAAGTGTCCAGAATTGGAAGGAATGAAAATAGGAGAAATCCTTAAAAGAGAACTCAGAGACAAAGCGTAAAGATAAACCTTACAAACAAACACTTTAACGCAAATGAGAGAAGTCACACGCACAGAGACAAAGAGAAGACTGACGAACGAATATCTAATCATCTTAGAGCGAACGAGAAGCCACACCACACACAAAGACAAATTGATATGCAGAGAGACAGAGACACAATAAAAATAAAATATGGTCAACCCTAACATTAATTGAATACGTGATAGAGAACAATTATGATATTTTCGTCTTATGTTGTCACTGAAATAAAATATTTGAATGGAAAATATTTGCTTGGCACGGGTTTTATGAAAGCCTAAGTGTCCAGAACAGGGAACAACGGAAATTGGAGAAATCCTTAAAAGAGAACTTAGAGACAAAGGGTAAATATAGACCTAACAACAAGACCTGACAACAAACACTTTAACGCAAATGAGAAGTCACACACACAAAGACAAAGAGAAGACAGACCTGAGGAATGAATATCTTAGCGCGAATGATAAGCCACACCAACACAGAGACAAATTGATATGTGGGGACACATACACATAACAAAAATAAAATATGGTCAACTTTAACATTATTTGAATATGTGATAGAGGAAAATTGATATTTTAGTCTTTTGTGTTACTAAAATAAAATATTTGAAGGGAAAAAATTTGTGTGGCACGGGTTTTATGAAAGCCTAAGTGTCCAAAATAGGGGAAATCCTTAAGAGAGAACTCAGAGACAAAGCGTAAAGATATACCTGACAAACAAACACTTTAATGCAAATGGGAAGTCACACGCACAGAGACAAAGAGAAGACTGACAAATGAATATCTTAGCACGAATAAGAAGTCATACCACACACAGAGACAAATTGATACACAGAGAGAAAGAGACACAACAGAAATAAAATATGGTCAAACCTAACATTATTTGAATATGTGATAGAGGACAATTATGGTATTTTTGTCTTATGTGGTCACTATAATAAAATATTTGAACGAAAAAAATTTGCTTGGCACGGATTTTACGAAAGCCTAAGTGTCCAAAATTGGGAGGAACAAAGATTGGAGAAATCCTTAAAATAGAACTCAGAGACAAAGCCTAAAGATAGACCTGACAACAAACACTCTAACGCAAATGAGAAGTCACACACAGGCAAAGAGAAGACAGACCTAAGGAATGAATATCTTAGCGAATGATAAGCCACACCATACACAGAAACAAATTGATACGCGGGGAGACATAGACATAACAAAAATAAAATATGGTCAACCCTAACATTATTTGAATACGTGATAGAGGACAATTATGGTATTTAAGTCTTATGCGTTACTGAAATAAAATATTTGAATGGAAAAAATTTCTGTGACATGGGTTTTATGAAAGCCTAAGTGTCCAGAATTGGGAGGAGGAATGGAAATAGGGGAAATCCTTAAGAGAGGACTCAGAGAAAAAGCGTAAAGATATACCTGACAAACAAACACTTTAATGTAAATGGGAAGTCACACACAGAGACAAAGAGACGACTGACGAATGAATATCTTAGCACGAATGAGAAGCCACACCGCACAAAGAGACAAATTGATACGGAGAGAGAAGGAGACACAATAGAAATTAAATATGGTCATTATAATAAAATATTTGAATCCGTGATAGAGGACAATTATGGTATTTTAGTCTTATGTGGTCATTATTTTGTCTTATGTGGTCATTATAATAAAATATTTGAACGGAAAAAATTTGTTTGGCATGGGTTTTATGATAGCCTAAGTGTCCAGAATTGGGAGGAACGAAAATTGTAGAAATCCTTAAAAGAGAACTCAGAGACAAAGCGTAAAGATAGACCTGACAATAAACACTTTAATGCAAATGAAAAGTCACACACAAAGACAAAGAGAAGACATAGTTGACGAATGAATATCTTATCACGAATGAGAGAAGCCACACCACACATAGAGACAAATTGATACACCAAGAGACAGAGACATTATCACGAATGAGAGAAGGCACACCACACATAGAGACAAATTGATACACAGAGAGACAGAGACAAAACAAAAATAAAATATGGTCAACCCTAACATTATTTGAATACGTGATAAAGGACAATTATGGTATTTTAGTCTTCTGTGGTCACTGAAATAAAATATTTAAATGGAAAAAATGTGTTTGGCACGGGTTTTATGAAAAACTAAGTGTCCAGAATTGGAAGGAATGGAAATAGGAGAAATCCTTAAAAGAGAACTCAGAGACAAAGCCTAAAGATAGACCTTGCAAATAAACACTTTAACGCAAATGAAAAGTCACATACACAGACAAAGAGAGGACTGATTAATGAATATCTTTGAGCGAATAAGAAGCCACACCACACACAGAGACAAATTGATACAGAGAGATAGAGACACAATAGAAATAAAATATGGTCAACCCTAACCTTAATTGAATATGTGATAGAGGACAATTATGATATTTTAGTCTTATGTTGTCACTCAAATAAAATATTTGAATGGAAAAAATTTGTTTGCACGGGTTTTATGAAAGCCTTAAGTGTCCAGAACAGGGAAGAACGGAAATTGGAGAAATCCTTAAAAGAGAACTCAGAGACAAAGCGTAAAGACAGACCTGACAACAAACACTTTAACGCAAATGAGAAGTCACACACAAAGACAAATAAAAGACAAACATGAGGAATGAATATCTTAGCGCGAATGATAAGCCACATCACATAAAGACAAACACACAGAGACAAATTGATACTCGGGGAGACATAAACATAACAAAAATAAAATATGGTCAACCCTAACATTATTTGAATACGTGATAGAGGATAATTATGGTATTTTAGTCTTATGTGTTACTAAAATAAAATATTTGAATGGAAAAAATTTGTGTGGCACGGTTTTTATGAAAGCCTAAATGTCTAGAATTAGAAGAAACGGAAATAGGAGAAATTCTTAAGAGAGAACTCAGAGAGAAACCATAAAGATATACCTGACAAACAAAACACTCTAATGCAAATGGGAAGTCACACGCACTGACGAATGAATATCTTAGCACGAATGAGAAGTCACACCGCAAAAAGAGACAAATTGATACGCAAAGAGAAAGAGACACGACAGAAATAAAATATGGTCAAACCTAATATTATTTGAATACGGGATAGAGGAAAATTGGTATTTTTGTCTTACGTGGCACTATAATAAAATATTTGAACAGAACAAATTTGCTTGGCATAGGTTTTATGAAAGCCTAAGTGTCTAGAATTGGGAGGAACGGAGATTGAAAAAATCCTTAAAATAGAACTCAAAGACAAAGTGTAAAGATAGACTTGACAACAAACACTTTAACACAAATGAGAAGTCACACACAAAGACAAAGAGAAGACAAACCTGACAAATGACTATCTTAGCGCGAATGAGAAGTCACACCACACACAAAGACAAATTGATAGGCAGAGAGACAGAGACACAATAGAAATAAAATATAGTCAACCCTAACATTGATTGAATACGTGATAGAGGACAATTATGATATTTTAGTCTTATGTTGTCACTGAAATAAAATATTTGAATGGAAAAAATTTGCTTGGCACGGGTTTTATGAAAGCCTAAGTGTCCAGAATAGGGTGAAATGGAAATTGGAGAAATCCTCAATAGAGAACTCAGAGACAAATTGTAAAGATAGACCTGACAACAAACACTTTAACGCAAATGAGAAGTCACACACAAAGACAAAGAAAGAGAAGACAGACCTAAGGAATTAATATCTTAGCACGAATCATAAGCCATACCGCACACAGAGACAAGTTGATACGCGGGGAGACATACACATAACAAAAATAAAATATGGTCAACCCTAACATTATTTCAATACATGATAGAGGACAATTATGGTAGTTTAGTCTTATGTGTTACTCAAATAAAATATTTGAATGGAAAAGATTTGTGTGGCAGGGGTTTTATAAAAGCCAAGTGTCGAGAATTGGGAGGAACGGAAATAAGGGAAATCCTTAAGAGAGAACTCCGAGACAAAGCGTAAAGATATACCCAACAAAGAAATATTTTAATGCAAATGAGAAGTCACACGCACAGAGACAAAGAGAAGACTGACGAATGAATCTTAGCAAGAATGAGAAGCCACACCACACACAGTGACAAATTGATACGCAGAGAGAAAGAGACAGAACAGAAATAAAATATGGTCAAACCTAACATTATTTGAATACGTGATATAGGACAATTATGGTATGTTTGTCTTATGTGGTCACTATAATTAAATATTTGAACAGAAAAAATTTGCTTGGCACCAGTTTTATGAAAGCCTAAGTGTCCAGAATTGGAAGGAACGGATATTGGAGAAATCCTTAAAAGAAAACTCAGAAACAAATAGACCTTATAAACAAACACTTTAAAGCAAATCAGAAGTCACACACATAGACAAAGAGAGGACTGACGAATGAATATCTTTAAGCGAATGAGAAGGCACACCACACACAGAGACAAATTGATACGCAGAGAGATAAACACATAATAGAAATAAAATATGGTCAACGCTAACATTATTTGAAGACGTGATATAGGACAATTATGGTATTTTAGTCTTATGTGATTAATGAAATAAAATATTTGAATGGAAAAAATTTGCTTGGCACGGGTTTTATGAAAGCCTAAGTGTCCAGAATTATGAGGAACAGAAATTGGAGAAATCTTTAAAAGAGAACTCAAAGACAAATCGTAAAGATAGACCTGACAACAAACACTTTAACGCAAATGAGAAGTCACACACACAAAGACAGAGAAAAGCCAGACCTGACCAATGAATATCTTAGCGCGAATGATAAGTCATACCACACACAGACAAATTGATATGCATAGAGACAGAGACAACAAAAATAAAATATGGTCAAAACTAACATTATTTGAATACGTGATAGAGGACAATTATGGTATTTTAGTCTTATGTGGTCACTGAAATAAAATATTTGAATGGAAAAAATTTGCTTGGCACGAGTTTTATGAAAGCCTAAGTGTCCAGAATTGGGAGGAACAGAAATTGGAGAAATGCTTAAAAGAGAACTCAGAGACAAAGCGTAAAGATAGACCTGACAACAAACACTTTAACGCAAATGACAAATCACACACAGACAAATAGAAGACAGACCTGACGAATGAATATCTTAGCGTGAATGAGAAGTCACACCACACATAGAGACAAATTGATACGCGGAGAGACAGAGACACAACAATAATAAAATATGGTCAACCCTTTATTTGAATATGTGATAGAGGACAATTATGGTATTTTGGTCTTATGTGGTCACTATAATAAAATATTTGAATGGAAAAAATTTGCTTAGCACTCCTTTTATAGAAGCCTAAGTGTCTAGAAATAGGAGGAACGGAAATAGGAAAAATCCTTAAAAGAGAACTCTGAGAGACAGCGTAAAGATATACCTGACAAACAAACACTTTAATGCAAATGAGAAGTCACACGCACAGAGACAAAGAGAAGACTGACGAGTGAATATCTTAGCACGAATGAGAAGCCACACCGCACACATAGACAAATTGATAGTAGAGAGACGGAGACACAATAGAAATAAAATATGGTCATTATAATAAAATATTTGAATCCGTGATAGAGGACAATTATGGTATTTTAGTCTTATGTGGTCAGTATAATAAAACATTTGAACGAACAAATTTGCTTGGCATGGGTTTTATGACAGCCAAAGTGTCCAGTATTGGGAGGAATGAAAATTGTAGAAATCCTTAAAAGAAAACTCAAAGACAAAGCGTAAAGATAGACCTGACAACAAACACTTCAACGCAAATGAGAAGTCACAAAGGGAAGACAGAGTTGACGAATGAATATCTTATCACGAGAAAAGCCACACCACACATAGAGACAAATTGATACACCGAGAGACAGAGATGTTATCACGAATGAGAGAAGCCACACCACACATAGAGACAAATTGATACACAGAGAGACAAATTGATACACAGAAGAGACAAAGACAGAACAAAAATAAAATATGGTCAACCCTAACATTATTTGAATACGTGATAGAGGACAATTATGGTATTTTAGTCTTCTGTGGTCACTGAAATAAAATATTTAAATGGAAAAAATGTGCTTGGCACGGATTTTATGAAAAACTAAGTGTCCAGAATTGGAAGGAATGGAAATAGGAGAAATCCTTAAAAGAGAACTCAGAGACAAAGCCTAAAGTTAGACCTTACAAACAAACACTTTAAAGCAAAATGAAAAGTCACAAGCACAAAGACAAAGAGAAGACTGATTATTTTGAGCGAATGAGAAGTCACATCACACACAAAGACAAATTGATACGTAGAGAGATAGAGACACGATAGAAATAAAATATGGTCAACCCTAACCATAATTGAATATGTAATAGAGGACAATTATGATATTTTAGTCTTATGTTGTCACTCAAATAAAATATTTGAATGGAAAAAATTTGCTTGCACGGGTTTTATGAAAGCCTAAGTGTCCAGAACAGGGAAGAACAGAAATTGGAGAAATCCTTAAAAGAGAACTCAGAGACAAAGCGTAAAGATAGACCTAACAACAAACACTCTAACGCAAATGAGAAGTCACACACAAGTTTAACCCACGGGTTTTATAAAAGCCTAAGTGTCCAGAATTGGGAGGAACATAAATTGGAGAAATCTTTGAAAGAGAATTCAGAGATAAAACGTAAAGATATACATGACAACGAACACTTTAACACAACTAAGAAGTCACACACAAAGACAAAGAGAAGACAGACATGATGAATGAATATCTCAGCGTGAATGGGAAGCCACACCACACAGAGACAAATACATAAACACAATAAAAATAAAATATGGTCAACCCTAACATTATTTGAATACATGATAGAGGACAATTATGGTGTTTTAGTCTTATATGGTCACTGAAATAAAATATTTGAATGGAAAAAATTTGCTTGGCACGGGTTGGGTAAATATAGACTTAACAAACAAATATTTTAACGCAAATGAGAAGTCACACGCATAAAAACAAAGAGAAGACTGACGAATGAATATCTTGTGAGAAGCCACACCACACATAGACAAATTAATACGCAAAGAAATAGAGACACAATAGAAAGACTAGGAAAAAGGGGCACAAAGGAAAAAGGGGTACAAGTTCGCTAAATGTAAATAGGAAATCGGAATGTGAATGGAAAACGTGCACTTTCTCAATCCTAAACAAATTTCAATCTCAAATTTTTCAACCCTAAACAAATTTCAATTTTAAATTTCCTCTCAAAATCATACTCAATTAAAAATTAATTTTTTATATTACTGTCTGTGTAATTATCATTTGGGTGCAATGATATAGTGTCAGGTATCAAAACCCATATAACAACTATCATATTACTATTTTTATTACTAGTATTACTCTCATTATTATTGTCATTGTTACAATTACTAGAAATTTTTATTCATTCTCCCTTTTCAATATCTTTTCATTCATTTTTTTTCTATTTGCTATTATCCTCTCAATCCAATTAAAATAATATTAAAATATATATACAAAGTTTATTTATATCACTTTGTAGTGAAATTTTTTCACCACAAACATACTATCTTTGTTGTTTGGCTTGCTTACGTAAGTATTTATTAAGGTATAAATGAGATGTTAAAAGTTTTAGCTTGGTTTCTAAAATGTTTTTGAAAGATTAAAACATTCTTATATTTCTATCTATCTACATGACACTTTTTTTTTTTATTAACAATGATATATTAAATCATAAATTTATAATCCAAAAATATAATTGAACTTCAAACAGTTTTGGAACAAGCTATGGTGTTTGAATTTCTATTTCCAAACATAAAAGTTGCTCTTTTTCATAATGCAAATCTAGCATGGTACACACACTAGAAACATAGAATTTTATTAATGCAGAACATCAAACATAACACAATACAACACTCATATCAGAACAAAGGAATTAAGCTCCTTCTGTTCTTTTATTTAGACTGCAACACAACCTCTTCAGATGGAGATACTGTTAGGAATACCTCTGCAAGTCAAGCCTTCCTCACTTGAAGGATAGAGCAATGTGTAGGGCATCTTCACAGGCCCATATCGGTTCCTCAGCCTCTCATCATTGTTTCTTTGGATGAGCTTTTGCTCAATATCTGCCAACCTCTTTCCAAACCTCTTGAAGGCCTCCAATGGCCCTTTATCAAAGGTCCAAAATTCACCACCATCTCTTTCTCCCAGATACAACTCATCAGAAGCATGCCTTGACAACACTTCTATTATAGTGAGGTCCTTAAGGGCATCACTCTTCCCTGTGATTGTTTCCAAGTACACCTTCTGAGGGTTCTTAGCAAGATCATCGTACCTACGTGATCCAATCTCAGGCATGAACTGTCTGCTAAGAGTTGGTCGGTTAAGGATGTAGCCCCCATATGGATACTGTCCGAAGTTAACAGCTGCATGAAGGGCTGAAGCAGTCCATATGAGGGTGGTGCAAGATTCAATCAACTCTTCACGAGTCTGCATTTTCACCCACCATGGCTCGTTTTTCTTGTCACCGTGACCAACCTGCACAAGTTCTTTCCAAAAGGCTTGGAGTTCAGTGTCTTGTGCAATAGCAGCATCTGACTTGTAGTAGAAGAACACATATTCTTGCACCCATGATTTGATGGTAGCCCATATCTCTAGTCCATCAGCAGCATAAGGGTAGTCCTCTATCAGAAGACGAAGGCCGTGTGGAGAAGATGAATCCTCAACAGCCACACCTCTACATAACAAAAGAAGAAAATAGCATTAACATAGTGATAAAGTTCCTTTTTTAGATAATTTTTTTTGTTTCCGTACACCCAATAGTTGAACATCACTTAGGAGTCCAATGCAGACAATACTTTGAATATGATAACTGATCCTAACCTCATCAGACATGAAGTCAAAACAATTTTTATATGTGCTAATAACTTGTAAGTATTATTACCTCTTAATAAGATCAGCAGGTAGTGCTTGCTCAGGGAAAACCCAATCCTTGTATACAACAGCAGACATTTCTAATGCATAGCGTCCCCACAAGAAAGTTGATTCTATAATACCCTCTGCATTGACCAAAACATTCCTTGCAAGTGCATTGATGTTCATTGTGTCACGATAATGTGGAAGAAGAAGTTTGTGAATAGGGTGAACCACACTCAGATGCCTGTTTGTTGCTATGATAAATGGCTCAACAACTGCATGAGTGTTTAACCTGTCATACATGTAAAGCTATTAAAGAATAATTTATAAATAGAGAAACTAAGTTTGACATGTCATTTGCAAAATTTTTATACCAATGGCTGACAAGTTGGTGATAACACGAGTCATTTACGATCACATAAGCCTTTGCAAGTAGCCAAATGTAAGCTTCAACTCCTTCGTTTGCCGGTAGGTAAACATTGCTAACAGGACCAAAATTATCACCCTGAGGATGTGGTTTGCTTAGCTCAATGGCCAATGGCTTCAATGTTCCATTATCTTGTAAGAAAATGATGGTTCTAGTAGCATAGGCCTTTGTATCTGTGTCGTTGATTCGTCTCAAATATGGAATAAGTGTGTCATGGTGATCTAGTATGAAGAGTCTGTTGTTTTGGATAGCCTGTTCAACCAAAAATGTTTTAGTCCTTGTAACTCATTTCAATCATATAAAAAAAATTGATTTCACATAAAAGTAATAGTAAAATTCTTTAATGTTACTCTATGAGGAAAGAAAAAGAACGTGTATTTACCTGTTCTACAGTGAGACCACCCAAGTTAGGCTCCAAGTGTTCTCTGGTAATTGTACTGGTGTTATCACCATAGAGTTGGCTATCTAGCTTGCTCTTAGGTGGGAATTCCTACACAAAAAAAAAAAAAAAAAAAAATACACAAAGGTGATTTTTTATATTCTTAAAAAAAATAATTTTTTTTTATTTTTTTATCATTTAATAAATATTTTATTCCTGATTTTTTTTACTTTTTT
>Ga0099825_1010102_pt1 | contig 10462 bp, 5 predicted proteins | sample SiratroredBW_FD_76838 | JGI IMG/M metagenome (GOLD analysis project Ga0099825, IMG submission 76838) | Root nodule microbial communities of legume samples collected from California, USA - Siratro red BW | ecosystem: Host-associated > Plants > Roots > Nodule | place: USA: California | collected... | reverse complement strand
CAAAAAAAAGTTTTCAAAAAAATAACTATCCATTTCAAATCCTCACCAACCCGAAAAAAAGTAAGCTTACAGAAAAAAACAGAAAAAAAAAAAAACAACAGTGTGTATTAAATGAATCGAACCACCAGAAACATCAGGGGCATCGAATAATGAATATCTACATTTTGAGCGGAGAACAGAAAAGAAAAAACATGAATTGAAAAAGAAAGGTGAAAAAAGAATAGCGCGTGGTTTTGAAAAAGTTGTTAGGTTTGGTTAGAGGCATTACAGAGACAGGAAAAGCAGAGAAGAAAAGGAAAGAATGAAAAGGAAGGAAGTGAAAAGAAGGGAGAATGCATGATTTGAGTTAAGAGAAGAAGATCTGAGAGTTGGAGAACTGACTTGGAACCGGAGCGAAGGGTAGAAGCCATGCGGAACCTGGGAGATCTGAGGCTGGCCATCTGAGGGAGGGCGAAGGATTGGGTTGGAAGAGGATTGAGTCTGAGAGCCATTGTTGTTGGAAGATGAAAGATGAGAGAGAAAGGGATTTTGATTATGAATGAGAAATTGTGTGAGAAGAGAAGAGAGGAACCAAGGAAGAAGAAGAAGAGTGATGTGAGGCAGCCAAGGAGGAAAGTAGCGAGTGAAAGGGGGAAGAAGGGAGGACAACCACTTAATGAATGGTTTAGCGCATCAATTCAGGGGTACATTCGTCTTTTCATTTCCCTCTTAATTACCCTTTTACCCTTCTCTCCCTCTCTTACACTAGTTCTATCTAACAAACAACCATTTTTAAATTTTACCTCACTTCTCCTTAATACACTATATTTGTGCTCTCTAATAATAATAATAATAATAATAATAATAATAATAATAACACCCTAATATAACATTTTTATAAACATTAAATATATTTGTCTTTTTCATAATTAAAATCTGAAATAATAAATATTTTAATGATCCAGAGTTTAAAAAACTAATCAAAATATTTATGAGTATAAAAAAAAAAAGAGGATATGAACTTAACTAACCATGATGGTAGTAATTGGTATAATTTAAAATATATATATATATATATATATATATAAATTTAGAACAAATATATAAATTCTGATAAACTGATTAATTGAATATTATTTTATTAGCTTTAAAATTACTACTTTAAACATATATTAATTATTTGATATATTTTAAGGGTAAATTTAAAATAAATACAGGATTAAAAACCAATGAGTTTTTCTCCAAGAACCGGGCAACGTCTCAAGAAAGGTTGGATAAGCAACTTGCGATAAAGAGAATATTCTTTCTAGGTTTTTAGTGCAGAAATTTGGACGTGCACGTGGAGTTTGATACAAATGATGTGCACTATGTGTTAGTACAAATAAATAATAATATCTTTAATATTTTATTTTTTAACATTTGTGTTATTAATTGAAATATGTTGAAAAGTATAATTTTTTATAGGTTTAGTTTTTATTTAACAAATTTCAGACATTTTTTCAGTTTTAAATTAACTTTAAATAATAGAGTTATATTAATGGTTATTAAATATAGTCAATATTTTGATATTAATTTTTTATTATTATCATAGCTTCTTAGATAGTAGAGAGTTGAAAATTAGTTAATTAGGTGAATCCAAAATTCAAATTTAGGAGAATATCAATGTTTGATTAGATTGTACTTATCTTTTAATTCAGTCATATTACTCTTAATAAAATCTTAAAACATGAAAAAAAAATTAGTCTTGCTTATGGCAATATAAATTCTTAATTTTTTTTTGGCTTAATTAGTTTTTATACTTTACAAAATTTATAATTTTAATTTCTTTTCTAAATTTTTATTTCTTTAATTTTTTTGGTTCATTAATATTTTACATAATTTTAAAAATTTTTAATTATTTGTAATTCACCTCGTTTTATTGGCCAGTAATAATCATATCACTTAATATTTGGGTCTTTATTTGGCTTAGATATATGCTTATTTATACTTGTTTTATAATATTGTTTTATATAAATAATAATAATTATTATATTATTATTGACAATATTTTTAAAATTTTTATGAAAAATTATAAATTCTGATACTGTTCCTTTTACTAATATTTTATTATTTAAGAACACGTAGTTGTTTCTCCACAAATAATTGATATAAGACTTAACAGTAACTCTAAACAGTAAAATAAATTTTTATAAAGACAAGAATTATAAAAGCTAAAAGCATTAAACATATATTATAAGATGGAAAATATATTTAAGTATTTGATTTAATTTTAATTATTTAAACAAATTAAGTTAGCTGAAAGTTTTATTGTATTAATAGGTTAACTACTGCTGCAAAATAAACTTTGAGATAACCAAAAATAAATTTTGAGATTAATAATATCATATCCTATATGAAAGGGTTAGTATAACAACTAATATGTATTAATTAGTTTATTAAGCTATTAAAATAACTCTGTATTTAATTGTATTGCGCCTCAAATGCAAAAAAGTCTTATCACATATAATGTTGATTGTAAGTCACATTGGAAAAAAAGTCTTATAATATAAATGTTGCCACCAGATTTATTAAACTTTTAAAATCAATTTTATTATTTCAATATTTAAATTTTGACACAGAATATGATATTATATTCAATTATTTTGTTTATATTTAACTTGTTAATCTATGCATCAAAAGAATATTTTCTTTTAAAGCAATAAAATTAATACTCTCTTTAAACCCAAATATAAACATTAAAAAAAACATGTTTGATCATTTAAAACATAAATGAATTTTAATTAATTCAGTAACATTTAATGTTAGTATTTTTAAAATATTCTTAAATTTAAACTCAAAATAGTTAATAAATAATTTTAAAATATTTTTAAAAAAAATGAAAACTAAATAAATGTAATTAACGTTTATAATGACACATGAACATTATATATTTTTTGACTTATTTATAAAGTTGACTGTAATTTCACACATTTAAGATTTTTAATAAGCAAAATAATGAAAAAAAGGAAATGTAATAAAATATTTCTTTTTTTTTCTTTTTAAGGTTGGTTTAAGATTTATTTAGAAAAATTAAGAAAAGTAATAAATTTGTTAATCTTAATAAAATAGTTATGAGGTTTTTTATTTTAGTTATATATATATATATATATATATATATATATTAAAAGTTAGATGAAAAATAAGAATATAATGGATAAAAGAATTTTTAATATTGTATTGAATTTAAAAATGAAAATTAAATAGAAAAAAATACTTTAATAACAAAAATTTTTCTGCTGGTTTTTTTTTTTTTGGATAGAGGGAGTATGACCATATATACTCTTTTTAAGATTTAATTACTCCTTCCATATTTTTTATGCTTTGTTAAAGGTTATTTTGTAATTAAAGTTAATATATAATTAAATTCTCTGCTTTATAATTTATATTTTTTATATCACAATAATATATATTTGTATATTAGGGTTGAAAATAAAATTTTAAAAAAGTTATAGTGAAAAATTAAACATCAAGAATATTCACTTTATATTAAGAGCAACACATTAACATGTGCCTAATCTTTTTTAAGACTTGAAATATTCTTTAGAGATATAGTTGATTAATTTTAAAACAGATTAAAGGTTATGAAAATTTATTATTTATTTAATAGAAAAAAATCTATATATTTTTAAATTTTTTTAAGATTAGATTTAGAGAAATAATTTATTGTATTGCGAAATATATTCATAAAGAAATAACAAGTGAAAAATGAAGATAGCTGACTATAGTTTGGTAAGTATACCAAATTGTTATATATAATAAATGGATAGAAGTTTAGTTTGAAAAAAAAATGATTACAACTGATGTAGGAGTTAGTATGCTCCTTTCATGGATTTGCTCATCCAAACCATAGAAGATGCATTTATATGCCTTTCAAAAGGAAATAACATTCTTTGTGATCTTTTCTACCTCATATGATCCAATGGAACTCTCATTAGATGGTGAGAGATGCAAAAGGTTTATTGAAGTGTGCACTTACTTATTGACATTGCTTAAAAAGGGGAAGGAGACAAGGGAGCTTACAAATAAGGGTAATACAATTAAAATGAGAGTTTATGTTTAGAGGGAGAATAATATGAAGATCGGAGAGCTTAGTTCAATGGGAACTTCAAAAGAAGAGAAGATAAAGTTTAAGAGAATCAAGAGACATGAAGAGTTTTTCATCTCTAATCTCTAATTATTTTGTTTATGCTCAAATTATAATAGACTAAGTTATAAAGTTTGATGGCTCCTTCTAGCAAAACAATCCGTACTTATACTTACAAGTTCTACATAAATGAATAAAATTGTATATACTTGATACAATTAATCTATAAGAATTCAATTTAGACTCAAAAGCTTGATAAGCCATCAGTACTTATCATATTTATACTTTGAAAACTAGTTTGTATGGTGTTAAAAAGAGTTTGGTTAAAAAAACTTGATCTATTGAATGTGTTTTGAAAAATGTCTTATTTTAAATCTATGTCTTTTAAGCATAATCAAAAAGGGGAGATTGTTGAGGAAAAATCCAACTTCATATGACTTTCATTAAGTGTTGAAGAAACATCCAAGTTCAAACATCATCATGCATCATTTGTAAGACAATTGATGTTTAAGAACAGATCATGCAAAATGCAGGTATTGCGTCTCACAAACGAAACAACACTATGCAGTATTCTCTTACTTTGATAAGGTGCAAGTAACATCAGATAAAACACACGCAAAATATCAAACCATACACATTGAGTCTAAGTTAACCTCGTACTTTAATAAATTTATATGCTTATTATATGGTATAGGAAATGTCCACTACCTTTTGTTTGACTACACAGATCCATTCATGACAAATTGCAAGTCAACGTCAAGATCATGGAGCACGAGCTAAAGTTGCTTTCTTCACCAACTTTCTGACAAAAGCTATCTTTAACTCTAGCCCAACTAGTTGTCATATATGGTGTGCACTTTTACCGTGTGATGATACAAAAGTTATGCTACCGAGAAAGGTGTATACTACCAGTCATCTAGGATGTTGCGTAAAGAAGAAGAACATTTAAAGTTTCACTTAAGGTAACAATCATATTCAAACTCGACAAATACAAAAAGGACATTAGAAGAACTGTAGTTGTTTAACAAATAGAAATGACCTCTCTATAGTTATCTTCTTCCAACACCTATATAAAGCCTTTTGTCAAGAAGAAGAAGAGAGATTAGAGGTTGCACTATACTAAAATACTGCTTAGATGCTGAGCAATTTTCAAATCTTCAAAAAGAGATCCCAAAGCTGAGATCAGAGAATCTGACTTATTTATGGATCAAAAGAAGCCATAAAAAAACATTGAGAGTGTTCATTCAGTCACCTAGGAGAGTAAACTTACACCTTGTATTTGTTGAAAGACGTAAATCCAAGATGATTTGTACTAGGAGAGAGCTTAAGCATTGTATTTATCGAGAGATACAAACACTCTTTAGTAGTCAGATCCAATGATTAAATGATCATTGAAGTCTTCAATCTTCTTATACTACCCAAGAGTGGCTAAAGGGTAATGATAACTTAGGTAAGGCAGAAGTGGCTTGCTGAAAAAAATACTCCTTGATGAGGTTTTCCAAGAGTGACTATGATCTAAAATAATACTCAATTAGTTAGGAGTAGCAAGGTGTAAAAAATACTCAGAGTCAGTTAGGAGTGACTTGAGTAAGGAATACTTAAAGGGTTAGTAAGAGTGGTTATGAGCCCAAGGAATACTCAATTGAACTACAAGTGACGTATGTCAAGAATATTCAAAGGGTTAGCTAGGAGTGACTACAAGCACAAAGAATACTTGAGTGTACTTTACAATAGTAGTATGCTTAATTGAGCTTCACTTGTTGGTCAAGAACTGAATGTAGTTTATTGTGACAGACAAACCAGTACAAATGGATGTGTATATTTTCTTTCTTCTTTATCTCCTTTACATTATATGTTATCATCATCTTTTTTAACATAAGAAGGAGAGTTAGTGTTAGAATATGTACTAAAAATATTTTCATCAAAGTGTTTTTAGATTAAGTATTTAAGTCTACACCTGTAATGGTTGGTTAAACGCAAGAACTTTGATCTAATCACTTGTCAAATAAAATTAGAAAATACATTAATCAAATGATTCAGTTGAGTTGCAAAATTTGTATTTAATGTGACCTCTCAAACAAAAGGACTACATTTAAAATAAGTTTCAAATATGTCTGCCTAACCAAATTGGTTATGAAGTGCAGAGGTTGCATCATTTGTATTTCATCATATGTAAATACTTGAAAGTCATTTATGAAAATACACTTCATTTAGTCAGTCAGTTGCAACAAATATACTTAGTTCAATCTTGTGTCTATGTAAGTTTAGCAGAGGAGACACTTACTATATCTTAATTGAAATTTTCGTTTGCATGTCTATGAGTTTTTCATGAATGTTTCATCAAGTTTTTATGTGCATAATGAGCCTCAATTTATTGGTGTCCTAAACAAATCCTTTGTGACTTAGTAATTATGTGTTGTTTTTGGTGTTAGAGTTTTTCTAGAATGTTTTTTTGATTTTTGGTTGACAACTCACAATTATATTTCTTTTATTAAGTAAAAGGACATTTTATTTGAGCAACTATGTTGATCGTATTGACCATACTAAAATGAGTATACATTATTTAAGAAGTAGATTGTGCACATGTTAGTATCTTATTTGAAGTTGGTGATCAACGCTTTCAAACTTATAGATGATTTTCTTGCACTTTTAATATATTAATTATTGGAATCATTTATAAATATCTTAATCATTTCACATTTCGTGCTTCTCTAAATGAGTAATTTGATATTTTTATTATATGACATCCAAATTTGAGTTGTTTGATGATAACTTATAAGACTTCTCATATATTTTTTGTTTTCACATTATCTAGTCTTTACTCATTTGATTCTTAGTTAATTCATACTTGACAAACATATTATATATGCCAAAATTTGGTATTATTTTGCTAGCAGTATTCCTTAACATAAAAGCAATTCAAGTATAATTGTTATAGTGTTTTTTTGGAATAAAAATGTGATTTGTGGTCGAAATATACGCATATTGTATGATATACAATCTGTTTAGATAATTAGTTCACTTTTACGTGTGTGATATAAATTAATATGATTACTTATACCTAAACTTTAAACTAATATGATCATATCTACTAAAAAACAAATACTATTTCACGTGACGGGAAAGATATTCAAGAAAATTAGGATGATTTTTATCTTCTTTAATTTTGAAATATGGAAAATATTATATTCTTTTAAAAAGCTTCGTCTTCTTAATTTATATATTATTTAAGGGATAACATCGAATGTTTGGTTTAGTTTTGTATAATTATTAATTAATACGTACGAGACACTGGAATTATATTTATATTCAAATTGAATATTTGTTAATGTGGTTGATAAAGTTTAACAAAAAAAATAAAAATCACCTTTAAATAGAATGTGCGGCTAATTTTGTAAATAATAAGATATAAACTAGATATGTGATAGTTTTGTGAAAGTATTAATTCCTCTAAGCAGTTCAAGGATAATACTTATCATAACAAACACCAGAGATGTACATAAAATAAAATATTTGATTATATATGGTTATGAATTCAAAATAATCAGTTTACTTTACAAACTTAAATTTATATATATTTAAAAAAAACTATCCTTATATATATATATATATATATATATATATATATATATTACAATCTCTTTTTTAATTAGAGATATTATAATACCAGTTTAAGTAAAAAAGATAGTATGAATTGAGTGTTATAAAAATATTAAACCCATTTATAGCTTATGTGCTTATACACACAAACAAAAGAACCTACTTTTACAATAACTCATTCACATCTCTACTTGATTTGATGAACAATTTGAGACTCAAATATGATGAGAAAACTACAAGGAAAAGAGAGCAGTATCTGAAATGGAAAAGGCAGAGTAATTATGCCTCTATCTAGGTACTACAGAAGCAAGTGTGTATTTTTCACAATTTCATGAGAGTGTGATGCAGAGAGAATGGTCCCCACTTCACCAAAAATAGTTGATGGGTGATGGGTGAGAGAAAAAGGTGTTCTTCAGAGTCAACCTATGCATTAATTATTGGCCTTTCGTTAAAATCAATGTTCTCCAAACTTCAAAATCATCACTCTTCCTACCAATGTACCTACAACCTCTCTCAGGAACTCTCTATTTAGCAATAGCATATTATAGATTTCAGCAATCCATTGAAAACACATGGCACCTACAAATTTTACAAAACACAAATATTATTATTTTTCTATAAATTAAGATAAAACACAATAGAAAAAGTAAAAAAAATTATAAAAATAACTTTTGCATGAACTAATTTTAGTTTACGAAAAAAATTACAAATTTTTATAAAGAAATTTGTTCAAAAATAATTTTTTATCTAACTACTCATGGGATGAGTAATGATTAAGCAATTACTGTTGCATGTGGTAATCACTGTTAAAATTATTGAGACGGTGATAGATATTTGTTTAATCTTTTATCGTATTTCTAGATTAATATAACATACTCTAAGGTTAGCTAGACCCATTATTTTTGGTATTCTTCCTCTATTTCTTCTGTAAGATTAAATGCAGTGCTTCGTCATTTTTGTAAGAACTAATTAAAGATATTTCATACGTATTAATTGTTCTACAAAAGTGCCTTAAGAAAAGATTGAATTGACAAATTAGCAACTTGAACAATAGCCATTAATATCTATAAAGTTTTATGGATGGTGAGAGAAATTTAATACTATAAACTAAATCCACCTATTTCTTTAATTACTGCTTTTATGGTGAGCAATTTCTTTAATTATATGCTGTCACTGTTTTATTTAAGATAATGATGTGTCAATTCTATAGTCATTATAAAGCATAAGTGATGTGGTCGGCATTAGTTTTAACGAAGAAGAAAAGAAAAAAAAGTGATATTAATTTATATAAGTTAATTAGTGGCGCATGAAAAACGTTATGCTCAATTCAAAGCAATGTTTTTATTATTTCAATCATCTAATAATAACATGTTTCATTGGGAGTGGACTTATTTGCAAAGAGGTTTTTATTGGACGGTTACAGAATTTTTTTCCCCACATTTATGATCGAAATGAACCTGTTTGACGGAATACGCAAACTTGAATTTGCGTTCTTCTTTAGTGAAAATCACCTTATAGTTTTTCAATTTTTTTTTCTTTGAAAATGGAAGATATGATAGAATAATTATTTTTATATTATTATAACTTATTATTTATTATGCTAATTTAATATGAAAATGTTATTTCGTGTCGTTGTAGTGTATAAAAAAAGGCGAATTAAATTTAATAAGATAAAATAATTATATATTTTGACAAAGTATATTGATATTTAATATATAAAACAATCATAATATTAATTTTAAGAGAAAGTAACTATATAGATAAACTATAATTATTGTATAATTTTCTTAATATTAATTTATATAATAAATTTTATGCAGTTAATTTCTACACGACACAAATTGCTTCTTACACTTAACAAAATTATTGACATGCCAATAATATTCTTATTATTTTTATTTTAAAATTTATTTATTAAATAATTTTTTTTCTCTCCCATGCACAAAAACATTTCTTGTTATATGTATGATACTTTTAAAAAATATGATATGTTTTTATTTTTCTTAACAATAATAAAAATTATGCTGGTAATTGTTTCTTACAAGATAAATGTGAACAGTTATTTATTTTATTTTTCATTAGTTTTTTAAAATGAGATATTTTACAGATATTTACAATTAATTTTAAAAATTAAATTAAACATACTGTATTTAAATATTTAGTTTTCTAATAACAAATTCAGTATTTGAAGGAAAAAATACAGATATTTCATAATATTTATAAGATTATTTTTTATTATTTATCAAGAAAGTTTCTTAATATACATTGACAAGAGAAAAAAAAACCTTAACAATTTTTTCTTAGTTACACTAGAGTTTGACTCAATTGTAAGTGTGAGAAAAAAATTATTTAATAAATAAATTTTAAAATAAAAATAATAAGAATATTGTTGGTATATTAAGAATTTACTAAGTGTAGGAAGTAACTTATCGTGTAGTAAGCAATTGTCTAACTTTTATTTAACATATTATCTTAGTATTATATTTATATATTGGGACACATAAATTTAAATTATTTCATTAATTAAAATATCAAAATTAAATAATCATTACTTAAATATATTTAAAATCTTTATTATATTTTTAAATTATATATTTTTTGTAATATAAAAAGTAGTTTCACAAATTAAATATAATTTTTTATAGTTTATTTAAATTATATTTTGATAATTAAAAGTTATTTTTTAAAAAGTTATATGTAACTTTAATGAAAAATTACGATTTAAACAAGTCTAAAGACATGTGCAACATATATATATAT
>Ga0099825_1010100_pt1 | contig 10464 bp, 9 predicted proteins | sample SiratroredBW_FD_76838 | JGI IMG/M metagenome (GOLD analysis project Ga0099825, IMG submission 76838) | Root nodule microbial communities of legume samples collected from California, USA - Siratro red BW | ecosystem: Host-associated > Plants > Roots > Nodule | place: USA: California | collected... | reverse complement strand
TTTTTTTTTCTCTGCAGCAGAAGCATCAGCAACTCGCCAGTCGCCAGGTTTGTTAGTTCCTCGTACGAGTTGTCTGGTTTTTGTTACCATGTTGTCTTCTGCCTTTAGAATTTGTGCTTTGTTTCTTCATCCACGAATCAGAATCCTGATAAATAAAATGTGTATTATTATTTGTGTGATTGCTGCATTATGTTTTGTTTCTGTAGATATCGGTTTTATAGGGTTAGCCCATTTGTCTTTGCTGATTATTCATGCTGATGACGTTGATGGGGATCTATTCGTTCTATATCTCCTTGTTCGGTCGTTTAAAGTTCTATGAAACAAATGAAAAAAATGGGTTTTAGGTTTTAGGCAAATCCTGTTCAGTGCCCTACCCAATTGTTAAAAGAACACCACGCACACTAATAGTGGCTCTCATATACTTCCACTTGTTTCTTGAACGAGTATGACATCTTTGGAAGTATTTTAATAATTAAAAGTTATGATTTGCTAAGATATGTGGGGCTTGTGTGGAATTAAGTTACAAGTGCTTTTTGAGAGATTCTCGATTAGAAATGTAGAACTCCTTTTAAGTAGAGAGGCTCTCAAAATTCTATCTAGCTTCGTATCCAAACAGGATTATAGTCTTAAACAACTGACAGTTCATTAGGCGCAATAACTACTAAATATTTCAACTTGTTATGTGGAAGGAACATGTTACCAAGTTTCCCATTTGGGAGTACGCTAAAACTCTGAAGTTATAACTACCTAATGTACTATTTCTGATGAACAAGTGGGAGAATATTGGCATCCTCCATTCATGTGTGCATTTGTACATGCATGCATTCCTTAAGGTGGATCTATCCAAGGCTTAGGGTGTTCAGTTGAAAGAGTGTTCATCCTCCACACTAACCTAGGAAATTGTAGTTATGCTTGTTGATTATGAGTCTAGTGGGTCTAATGGTACATAAGAGGAAAATAGTGAAAATACGATGTTATGCATGAAAAAGTAGCTTTTTCTTGTTATCAGAATTGTGAACCGACAAACATCTCAGAAATGCTGTTTCTCAACGTGGCATGGTATTCCTGATTGCACTAGTAATTTGGTTACTTATTGTTGCTTGATAGAGATTTCAAAGAATACAAATGGCTTACAGGCGTTGCCTCTTGATAAGAGGGAACCTCATGAATCGAAAGTGCCACCCGTCTTTCAGTTATGTTCTCCATAGTGATGAAGGGAAACGTGAATGCCCTGATGAGAAGTCACCTTCAGCAGGAATTAGTAATTCTATCCAAAGAAGGATGTTTGGGAACTCAGTTGATGGATCAATGCAGTGTTTTGCCTATTCTGGACATAGAGTGCATTCAAACAGATTTCTTTCTCCAAGCTCTGGATATAATTTATGTCGACATATGTCAACAACTAATGAGGGTTCCGATAAGATTGAAATAATGTCTGACATAGCAGATGTTCTCAAAGACCAAGCTATGGAAGCTGTAACTTCTCAGGCTCCCATTCTTGAAGAAGTTGCAATTGCTTCTGCTGATTCTATTTTACCTGTGAAGGCCTTGCAGTACATTATATATGCCATGCACTCCTACACTGGATTGAACTGGTGAGTTTATACTTATTTACCTCTACAATTTCAATAAGAGATATAAGTTAAAGCACATTTTTAAAATCTGCTTTAATTCTGAGGAATATCCACAAATTTACAGAATGCCATGCATGTCAAGTTGTCATTGTTGGATGATTTGCTTTTATGAGATTGTGGTTTTGATTTTAACTATCAACTTCTGTGGTTTCTCAGTTACTAAGCTTGATTTACCATGCATAATAAGTACTAAAGCAATTGATTTGCCCCAAATATTAAGTTTTAATATTCTCTATATGCCTAAAGACTAAGAGTGTTCTTTTATGGGAGAACATAGTTACGTTATGGTGTAATTTTTTCTTCCATGATGAGTACATGGTATGCATATCCAATAGGTTGTTCCTTCATCTTAAAATACTGAATAGTGGAAATACATTTCTTCATAATATTTTAAAGTTTATTGACAATTAAGGGGTTTCAGGATTATGCTAGCAAGATTGTTCTTGGATTGGTACCATGCAAGATTCATGTTCTGGGTCCAATTCCAGTGATCTGTGTCTTCACATTTCAACAAAGATAGGTGGCACATGGTACAAATCCAAGAAAACACATCACCGTATTACTTGATTGTTTCAGGTGGGCAGCCATAGTTCTAACAACTCTGTTGATTCGAAGCGCAACAATTCCACTCTTAATAAATCAACTTAAGGCCACTTCTAAGCTTACAGTATGTTTTGCGGCTTGTTTCTTGCTAAATTAATGTATTTGCAATCGTTTTTTTGTGTTTCTTTTGCCTTTCTTTCACATATGTCTTGGTTGGAGGATATAAATGTTAAACATTTGGATGGAACTGTTTGTTCTCTGTCCCCTCTCCTCTCTTTGACTTAATATATTCCTAACACAAGTTAGTTAATTAGTTCTCAGCTGTACTCTCCCTATCTCTTTTGCCCCTTTATCTGTGAAGGTCCTCAAGCTTGTAGTTATTAATAAATTAACTTTTTTCTATATTCTAATCTATCTTGTTACCTAACTATTTCATGTGTGTTGTAGCTAATGAGGCCTCACATGGAAAAAATAAAGGAAGAGATGGAGGATAAGGTAATACAGTTATACATCTTCCAGTCATTTTTTTTATTTTTATTTTTTATCGTTAAGGTAGTTTTAACTATTGGAATATTGGATGTATGCTGTGCAGTTGGTAATAGTTGCACAATCAGGTTATGCCAGACATTGTTGATATGTTTACCACCAAAACGGAGAAAAGAATAATGATAGAAATTACAACCATGTATTTTCACAAAATTGATATCAAATGGAATCTTTTTGTATGGACTAGAGCCAAATTGACTAATTTTTCAAGGACAGAAGATATAATTAAGCTTAAAATTTTCCTACATGTGGTGGATCCATGGTTCTGTTGCACCTGAATACCGTATTCTTGAAAGATATTGTATAATTGTGGCTTCATCAAGATTATAACATGATTTGTACTACACAAACTAATGCCTAAACTTAGCTTCCAATTTTTTTTTTCTAGTGTGTAAGATTAGGTTTGATGATATTCTCTTCTGTTCTGCATAAATATATAGATGACCTTATCATTCAATTATTATAGACTACTTGTACTTGTACAAAACAATAACTTTGGTTGCTGGATGTGAATTCCTTGTGCCTGTCAAGATTGTTGGTATTTTCCCATTTTATTGAAATTTGAAGTTTTGGATTTTCTTACATGTATGTTATAGATGGTTGTACCAGAAACCACATTTTCTATAATCACAGTATGGATTCATTTTTCAGGCTATGGATCCCGTTGCTGTTGCTGAAGGTCAGAAAAAAATGAAGATGCTATTTAAGGAGTAAGTGGTTTTTCAATTTGCTTGGCCTTTTCAGGCTTTAGCTGGTACAATTGATGTAATTACTTTGTTTGGTGATATAATGTATTAGTGGAGCAATCTTTGAGTTGATTTGTGATTGCCCTTTGTTAACTAATATGGAGTAGTGTAATGGCTCTTTTTTTTACTAGATGGAAATTTTTTGATGTCATGCCACTTATTAGATAGGTATATGTTAGGAGTAATAAAAAGGGGATGTCATTGTAAGGGAGTTGGAAAGCAGGTAGATAGTTATTAACCAACTTATAGAATTGGTTATAGGCTGTTAGGGACTAGAACACTATTGTTACATTGTAGGAAAGACAGAGCCATTGTGTTGACACTGTGTTTTTATGACAACACGAATTCTTTATTTATATTTTGAAAAAGAAAACATTACAATAAATAGAGGGGTTTCTAATATCCATTAATAATGAATATATAATACGAGAATGAATATTAACATTCCTAATATATGTATAATGTAGACATTATTTATCTGCAACTTATTTCTATAATTATAATACTCCCCTGTAAGTTGGAGCATACAAATACTAGAACAAATGGGAGGATTGAGAACATAGTGTTGCAACCTACATTGTTGGACTTTTATTTGTATATATAGGATACAAAGAAGAGGCAAAGCACTTGCCCCTAACCTTGAAGCTGGGTACACACAAGAAAAATAATAAAAAATAATATTACATTTCTACACTCTCCCTTAAGTTGGAGTATATAGATCATATGCACCAAGCTTGTAACATACAAATTGAATCCTAGGTCTTTTTGGAGATTTAGTTAGAATGTGTGCCAGTTGTTCATTAGAGCTAACAAGCTCAATAATAAGATCTTTGGATAACAACTTCTCTCTAACTAAATGCCAATCAATTTCTATATGTATAGTTCTCTCTTGAAACATCGGATTGGAGGCAATATGAAGAGCTACCTAGTCACAAATACAACTTCATCTGCTCATTTTCACAAAATTTCAACTCGTGAAGGAGTTGTTTAATCCTCACAAGTTCACATGTAGCTAGGGTCATAGATCAATATTCAATTTCTGCACTAGATCGAGCAACAACACTTTGCTTTTTACTTTTCCAAGATACAAGATTCCCTCCAAGGAATACAAAGTATCCTGTGGTAGATCTCCTATCAATGGGACAACCGACCTGCATCTCAATACCATAAGACTTGAGTAAATCCTTTGTTCTCATACAACAATCCCTATCCTGGCTTCTCCCTTTTACATATACGAGAATGTGAATCACAACATTCCAATGAACAATGTGAGGGGTTTTCATAAATTGGCTCACAACTCCCACTGGATAAAAAAGATCAGGTCTTATTATTGTAAGATAAATGAGTTTTCCAACCAACATTTTATATTTATTTGGGTCTAAGAAAAGTTCACATTTGGTTTCTCATTAACTTCTAATTTGAGTCCATAGGACTATCAATGGGCTTGCAATTTTCCATGCCTATCTCCTCCAAAATATCAAAAGCGTGTTTTCTTTGTGAAATGATGACACCTTATGATTATGTCACTTCAATATCAAGAAAATATTTTAGATAGCCATATCTTTGGTCTAAAAGTGGCTGAATTAATGCTCTTTAAATTGAGCAATTCTAGTGATATCATTTCTTGTAATAACAACATAGACCATACGATAAACGCCCTTGCTAAAAGATGTGACAATAAAATAAAAACACTGAATGATCTGTCTCACTCCTTTTCAATTAAAAAATCTGCATAATATGACCAAATTTGCCAAACAAGGCTTGAAGTGATTGCTTCAAGCCATAGAGAGACTGAGGAAGCACCTTCAGAGACAACAGAAGATTCCAAGTAAATTTCAAACTTTTTCCCAAGTTTCTAGAAAGAAATTTAAACAAGATCCTCATTTCCATGGAAGGTTCCTTGGTGGTGAACCTAGGACAAGATTACTCCCAAATTTTTAGTGACTTTGAAGAAGAGAAGACAAGCTTTTAAGACATCAATTCTCATCCAATTTTTAAAGTGAGTACAAGAGGGGGTAGACCTTTATTTATAAGCTTGGGAGCTCCTAGCACTCATTAGTCTAGGGGGTGTGGGATTAAAAGGTGCAAAGTGCAATTGCATAATCATGACTTGTTGAGACACAGAAGCGTAATGTCCTCTTTCAAGGCATCATGGTTTCCTTAAAGGAATCTTTTCTATATTTATCCTAAAAGGAATCTTTTTCTTTTTCTATACTTTTCTCTTTTTCCTTTTCTTTCTATGGCACCTCATGTTTTGATTTGGAGGGGTAGCCCTCCCTCTTCTTAGAATCTTTCCTAGGATAAGAGAATGTAGTAGGGTAATCTCTCCTAATGCTATTCTTCTTCATCAGTTGTTGTTCTACCTAACACACAATTGAACTAAGTCATTGAAACCATTATAGGGAAGAAGTTTAACCCCATCCCAATAGTTGAGGCCACTCTGGAACCTAGACATTGTTATCGTATGCACCTCTCTAAAAGTAACTTAATCTTCTGCCTATACTCCTCAACATTTAGGTTTTTGTGTTGGAGTCTTTGGAGTCTGTCCATCAACTCCAGGTCATAATGGACAGCACATGGTGTTTCCTTAGGACAACCCTAAGTTTATTCCAATACCTTATTTGGTAATTGTTATGGATCCTAAGGTCTCTAACAAGTGAGGTCCACCAATACCTTGTTAATCCCTGAAATCTTAAGGTAGCCAACAATACTCCTCTCATGATCTACTTGGTGACACTCAAGAATCTGTTCGACCTTCATCTCACAATCTAGATATTCTTCAACATCTTCTCTATCGTGGAAAGGGGGAAGGTCGACCTTAGGCTCCTTGGGAAAGGTGGGGTTCCTATTCCTATGTTGCCTAGGGGGAGGTTGATAGTAGTACACATTGGTGGCTATTCCTATTCCTATTCCTATATTCTCTTACATCGGGTTACATTGACCACACATGTATCATAAAAATCCTTGTTACATAGTTTTGTCAATCTTCTCTTTGTTCTCTTCCATCCAATTGAATCTATCAATGTTTTATCTATAATGCAAATAAATTAAATATTTAAATTTCTTTTATTGCTTAACTTGTGTATATGTTAGAAGACTAGTTATTGCTAATATTTAAAAACTGACATAACTTGCCAGCAGTTCACATGAACCATAGTGTTTTAGGACTAATTTAAACTTCATGGATCTTTTCTTTCACTATTCAAATTTCATGGATCTTTTCTTTCACTAGCTGTTAATTTCCTCACTGTGGTTATGATAATCTAGATATGGTGCAAGTCCATTTACTCCATTGAAGGGGCTCTTTATTCAAGGTCCTGTCTTTATTAGTTTTTTCGTTGCGGTAAGCTGGCTTTTAATTTCATATTTGCTCTTACTTTAGGAGTCTAAGGAACCTATATATTGTTTCAATTCATTCTCATTTTTTTTTTATTTTTTTTTGTTTAACAACAGATAAGAAACATGGCTGAAAAGATGCCATCTTTCAAGCATGGGGGAGCCTACTGGTTTGTTGACCTCACAACTCCAGATGCCTTGTACATTTTGCCAGTTGCGACTGCATTGACATTCTTAATAACAGTAGAGGTGACCATTTTCTTTTCAAAACCTTTCATTTCAGTTCACTTTGTACATTGACAGTCTGAGTTCTTGCCTGAATGTTTGTGGGGCCTCAATTTTCTTCTATTATGAATTTATCCTGGCAATGCACTAAAAAAATGAGCTGCTTATAATACCTGAAAACCTAGTCTCAATTGAAGAAGAAAGAGTGGTGTGATCTGTTATACTTTTTACTAAATTTATATTCGTTGATTTCACATTATTCCCCAGTGCAATATGCAAGAAGGCATGGAAGGAAATCCAGCTGCTGGCACCATGAAAAAAGTCTCGAGGGTTCTTGCAGTCCTTACAGTTCCTTTTACCATGGGATTTCCGAAGGTAAGATTGTCCTTATCTTGTTTGGCAAGGAACAAGTTCTCTTTGCTTTCCATCTTGTCAGCATTTAAAATAGTTTATTGTATAAACTTAGAAAAGGAAAGTAGTGGTGTGTTAAGTGTCTAATAGTTTTAGTAAAGTTTGTTGTCAGTGAGTCTCCATTTCTGATTTCCGTAATGGTTGGGAATCCTAGGGGAACAAAAGGGTCATACGAGTGTTGGATTTTTTTTTCAGTTCGGGTCGGGTCTTGTTTTTAGCCAACTACTTGGCCGTTGAACCCTAGTTCACGATTCAACAAGTAACCTCATGATCTTGCAGTGATCCACCATCGTGTCAACTCGCAGCATTTAGTCATGATTTTAACAACATTGGTGTTACCTTAGTAATCACGAGAGTTTGTTTAGTAATTAATGTAAATTAAAAGGATATCATCGACAGAGAAAATGTCATGCAATCCATGCACGTATATAGTATGGACCTTGATAGGTATCATCCATTTGCAACCACATGTGTGAATCCTAGCTTTCTTCTTGAACTCTATATCTAATGATGCATGGGTTCTATGATGCACGGAAACAATGCGTATCTGATATGGCTAACATGATACAATACATGCAAGATACATATTTAAAAATGTATACTAATTTATAAAACATAATAGATATATCTGCAATTGTGTAAATCCAAATTAAAAACACCTTTGTTAGACATTGTTGAAATAACAAAGTTATAAATCATTGTCATCATAAACTACTTTGTAGTATTTAGATGTAGGAATAACATTGTTAATCTCATCACTTTTTTAAAGTAAATTATAAAGAGAACAATATCCATCTTTGGTTGGTCATCTATAAAAGCTGAATTAATGGGTATCATGTTGGTCTTGGAGCAAGCAGTTGTTAGTGATTGATCTACTCTTTGCCTGGAATGTGATTCCACTCTTGTTATTGAAGCCTTTTGTAATGCACATATTGTGCCTTGGTCCATTAGAAGCCGCTAAATGAATAGAGTTATTGACTTTTGTCATGTCTATAGAGAAGAAAACAAGTGCGCTATCATATTAGCAAATCAAGGAATTGATTCTAAAACTGATTTTAAATGGTTTCATTTGTTGCCCCTTTGTGTTAGGGAGGAATTTTTTTGGAATCGGTTTGGTTTCTAGATTTTAGATTTTGTTGATTTATACGGCCTTTGGTTTGATCCTCCCATATATTTTAGTAATATAAGACATGTTGAACTTTAAAACAAAAGTCTCCTTCTTTGGTTTGTGAAAAGACAATGTTATGATGTTTCTGTATTATACGCATACTAATTTTTTTTTATGTAGTTTTATTGGATATAAAGGCTTTATAAATTTTCAAATTAATTCTATTATTATTGAGATCCCATCTATTAAATACTTCAACACGTGTGGGTGAAGTATCCAAATATGAGATAGGTGAAACAAATAAAATATTGGTGCTTCGTAAGTTTGGATACTTTATCAATATTTATCAATGCTGTATCCTAAAGTATTGGTATAGGACGTATATGTTAAGCGAATTGTAGATGGGGTCTCTCATTAATACTAGAAATATATATGTATCTGATTGTGAAAGGAAAAGTGGGTTTGCCTATTTACTTTTGTTTTTTCATTCTATACAGTTTTAACTTTTCTATGTTTATAATTGTCAGGCTATATTTTGTTACTGGATTACATCAAATTTGTTTTCACTTGCGTATGGACTCGGTAAGGCGTTTCATTTTTCAAGTTTTTCATATGCAATACTACTTTGTCTTTTTTTCACCATTTTCCATTTCAATAAGCAGAAAATGGATTTTTTTTTTTTTCACAAAATGCATTTATTTGGGGCATTAATTATGTGATTCCTCCACAAGATTACTAATGGTATTTGCCTAGGATGATGGACAGTGCCACTAAGCATTTTGGTATTTACTATTATCGTACAAGTGTATACATAGATGATGATCCATAACACCAAAATGAATATAAATTCCGTGTTTTGCTGGTTGACATTGAATGCATTGCCAACATTATTCAGTCTGCAACTAAGTCATTGATCTCTGTAAAATATCTTCTTCTACACTAAAAATTGGAGTAATATTAATCTATATTTGATTCCATCCACCCAAATTACTGCTATCTCACGTAAGAGGTTTGTTGTTACTTCTTTTAGCCCTGGACCATTGTAAAAATACTCATCAAAATGGGAAATGAAATAGAAAATGTTTTTCTCAAGCACAGGCCTTTGAAACATTTTGTTTGAAAGATATTCTCAAGGCCATGTGGTTATGGGACCTAAGTTCTGTTGATATTATTTTTGGGACTTGAATCAGAGGACTATAGTTCTTTTAACAAGGGAAATAATAGATTGTAAGTAAGATTGAAAGACCCAAGTTAGAAGCTGTTTTACTATGTCTAAGTTTCTTATTATTTGTATCAAAAGTCTTGGTTTTCATTTTTAACTTCATGCTACAAACCATAAGTGAACTTCTGTTATATGTAATATTTTCTTTATTTTTTAATCACAATAAACTCCTTTGATTTTTATCTTTTTTATTTTTTGCAGTTCTTAAAGTTCCTGGTGTAAAGGGAGCTTTGGGTATCCCCATAATACAAGCAGCAGCACCCGCCAGTGCTCCACAATCTCCCTTTTCTATATTTCCAGCCCTGAAACAAAGTACATCAGCAACAAATGCACCAAAGTCATTGCCTGTTGAACCATCAAAACATCCAAAGAGAAAGACATCTTCTGATGTCAATCAAAGACTAAAACGTTTAGAGAAGCAAGTGAAAGGAAGAAAGAAGAACAAGAACTGAGGAAAAATTGAATTGTTCTTTAGTTATACCATTCTAATAATATATGATAGATGTACTGAAATTTTGTTTTTTTGTCAGAGAATTTTGGTTTTTTCTTTTTTTTTTTTTTTTTTTTTTAATATTTTTATTTAAAATTTTTTTTTTTTTTTTTTTTTTTTTTTTCTATTTTTTTGTTTTTATTATTTTTTTTTTTTTTTTCTCTAATTAAATGTTTTTTTTTTTTTTTTTTTTTTTTTTGTTT
>Ga0099825_1010098_pt1 | contig 10465 bp, 5 predicted proteins | sample SiratroredBW_FD_76838 | JGI IMG/M metagenome (GOLD analysis project Ga0099825, IMG submission 76838) | Root nodule microbial communities of legume samples collected from California, USA - Siratro red BW | ecosystem: Host-associated > Plants > Roots > Nodule | place: USA: California | collected... | reverse complement strand
TATATATATATATATATATATATATATATATATATATATATATATATATATATATATATATATATATATTCTTAAGATTTTAAGTAATAAAGATGCATTTATTTGTTAAATATAAAAACCCAGTTGAATTTAAAAGAAGAACAACACCCTTTACATGAATATAAAGGCTAAAATTTGAAACATGGGAGATACTTGATTCTTGATGTAGGTGATGTTTATCTTTTCTTATCTCATTTACCTTACATGATGCCAAATAAACACAACTAAGTCATGTTAGGTTTCAATATTTTAGATTCAAAAATCAACTTTTCCAACACTAAGTTCCTTCCACCACTTATGAATTTTTTTTTTTTGTGTTGAAAAATAGTTTGAGTAATTAACAAAAGCCAATAATATAATGAAAACCCATTAGCCAAATAAACTATGGAATAACTTGAAAAACACACTCTTCATGATTCAATTTTATGCACTTAATTATTGAGATGTCAGTTGTGGGGTATTCTTTGTTGTTATGGATGCACACTTTTCCACTTCCATGGAACACTCAAATGCTTGAAGCACATCTATTGTGATTCCAATATTCCGTACAAGATTTGCATATTTCCTGTGTTTGTCCACATTATACATGTCAGCCATGCATGCACTCTCAATTAGTTTAATGCATTAGCCATTCTTGATGGAAGAAGAATATCATATGCTATGCTCACATCCTCACGTCACATGAACATCAATATGCTACAGGGTATGATTTTCTTGACACTTTCGGTTACTGCTCTCAAGCACAAATTGCTCTTTTTTGTGGCGCTTTATGTTCTCGCCATCGGCGATGGAGGACATAAACCTTGTGTTCAGACCTTCGCCGCCGATCAGTTTGACGAGGACACGCCAGAAGAGAAAGATGCCAAAAGTTCTTTCTTCAATTGGTGGTATTTGGGAATTGTTACTGGTGCCACTACTTCTGTGTTTGTTGTCATATATCTTCAGGTAAATTCATTTATTTTTATTTTTTAATTGAGTAAAATATATAATATTCTTTCATGATTTTAGAGGGTAAAGTGAATGTTATTTCATCATGCTTTTAGTAATTTTAGAGATTAAAAGGGCATTTTAATAATTTTAGAGATTAATTTGATGTATTACACTCTTAGTTTGGTTTTTTCATGATGATAAAAATAAAAGCTAGCATCAATTTGATTGTCTAAATATTGGTAACACTAAAATAGGTTATGTTTTAAGAATAATTATTGTATTTCTAAATTGGCTAGATATGATGAGTCAAAGAAAATTAATAGGTAATTAGAAAAAAATGATAGTTTAATAGTAATAATAATAATAATAATTTTATATTATTATCTTAAGCTTTTGCTGATAGAAACATGTTGGAATTTTTATTATCTCGTGGCATTAATTTGATTCCGACACACAGTAAGTTTTGAAAGATTTTTAATTGAAAAGAATCATTCGAGAATCAAATTGTTGTTAAAAAGTCTTTCGAAAATCTGTCGAATGACAAAAGTTGGATTTCCTCTATTGCTAATTTGTTGTTTTGTGATTAATTATTTACTTGTATTTGATACTAATCACGTTTAGCACATCTCTTACTATGTTTCATTTGTAAGCATCATTTAATCAATATTTAAGACGTAACTTATTAACTTAGGTCCATTCCATGCACTATTAGATTTTGACAACATAACTATAGTTAGTTTATTTAGGATAGCATTGTTTTCATAACCCTTTAATATTTTTTTCCAAAGCCTAGGGTTGAATCTCTAATTTGTTTCTTGGGAAAAAACCATGATTGAAAACCCCTATTGAAGATTAAACTATTCTAAACCATTTGATTATTATTAGTAGTCATTATCCACAAACAAGAAAGTAATTAACTAATCAAAAGATGGCCATGGATAAAATGTAAAATATAATATCCTAGTTGACATTAAATAACATTTTTTCTCTTGGAAAAGAATGGTTTGAAAAGGTAGGTCATAGGTGGGACTAGTAAAATGCAAAGAAGCAATATAAAATTGCTTTATTTGTTGTATGTGTGTGTAAGGCTTAATCAAACGGAATACTACTATAGGATAAACACCCAAAAGAGAATTTATGGATCACACGCAATTCTTGATTAGAATATCAAGTTTCACTAACATGGGAACATATTCTTCACATAAGTCTTTTCCATTTATATGCACCACCCTTGGACAAGTTATAAGTGAAAAGAATTGTTCATTGTAAAAGCTGAGAAGAGTGCTCCTTGGCTTTTATATTTTACAAAGAATGTTTGGTTATGTATAGACAAAAATTGAGTTTTCACTACTAAAAGTTTCCTTAAGTGATGGTTATCTATAATCATACATAATCACTTAATCTTCATTTCTTAAAAGTACTTATCCCAAACTCTTTTCATGTTATAGTCATAAATAATCTTTTTAATCATGATTACCATCATGGTCATTTAAAAAGTGCTTTTGAGGGATTAATTAACAATACACATTTAGTAATAACTTGTGCACCAAATGTAAATTGCAAAAGAAAAAAGAAAAAAATTAATCCCATGAACCCATAACTCTATGTTTACTATAACCCTACATAATCAAAACAAATGCATGTTTATGATAAGCATACATCTTATGATGTCATGATATGTTCCTTGAGCATGTTTTGATGTATGATTGTTAATGATGATGTTGATGTGAATTGGAACAAACAGGACAATGTTGGGTGGGGAGTGGGGCTGGGGGTGCTGGCAGGGGTATTGGGTTTGGCATTGGCACTCTTCTTGTTGGGAATCAAGAGGTACAGAAAGGAAGGCCCAAAAGGGAGCCCATTAACCAGGCTGGCCCAAGTCTTTGTCGCCGCCACACGCAAGTGGCGCGTGAAGGCCACGCGCGGCCACCACAATTATTGCTATGAGGAGGTGCAGCATCATGAACCCCATCATCTCCATGAACCCAAAATCCACACTCTCCTGCATACTCTTCAATATAGGTGGGTGCCACCTCTTCTAACTACTAGAACTCTCCACATTTTTCTTTCCCATAATGTGTTGAAAATACTTTCTTTGTTAGCTTTTTTTTTATTTGAAACAACATAATTTTATAGATCCACCTTTAATTCAAAAGGGTTTGTGATTTACTAAATTTTATAGAGGGAAAAAGTCACCATCCATTATTATTATTATTTTTTTCATGAAAACTATGCCTTACTATCTCATGCCCATTTGAAAACAATTAAGTAGTTTCTCCATGAGGTTTATGAAGTATAAGTGGAGGAATGATGATGAATTTGTGGTGGGAAGAGTAAACTAAGTTTATAGAACATGCATTTTAGTGTGATTTTAGCAACTAAGTTGAACTTTTGTGTTAGATAAGGAGAATAAGTATAATCTAGATATACACAATCAAAGTAAACAATGTTGTTAAAAATAATAAGGGGATTCTCTACAAATTTCTGCCCCTCTAAATGAAAGAAGCATTTAGCTGTTCATATTTTGTATATTAAACCAAATTTAAAGGTGTTGCAATTTCAACCATTATTTAGAAAATCATTGTATTAGATAATGATAAAGTGCACCTTTCTCATTTTGAAAAAGTGGAATCCTTTGTCACACACACATTGTGTGAATGCAATTATTATATGCATACCACATTTTTCATATCTAATGCTATTAACGTGTCTTTGTTGCTCTTTGCATCCTTAACACAAGCACTTCTGTGAACACTGTATTTTATAATCACAAATCAAAAGCATGGAATAACATCAAATGAAGCACTACCCATGTTTCAAAACTAGACTTTAACATAGACTTTGCCACTACCAATAAGAAAAAAAAAACATAGACTTTATAATTATTTAACACATTCTACAAGTATCTTATTAGTTGTACCACTCATAGAAGAATTATTCCCATCACACACTGAAAAAAAAAAAAAATCCAATTGGAGTCAACTCTGAAACATGAAAACTGATGGGGGGCCACTTGGGATTGGTCTATGGTTGGAGTTGATACCAACAACTCGATGTGGAACTAACTAGAAACTCTTTTTCCCTGTGTTTTTGTTGGCACTTTCCATTACCACATCATTGCTAACACTAATTTGGATGAAACTGAAACAGATTTTTGGACAAGGCAGCGATCATTGATGAAGTTGATGCCAAAAGCAAGACAAGAGACTCTTGGAGGCTGTGTTCAGTGACACAAGTTGAGGAAGCCAAGCTTGTCCTTCGTTTGATTCCAATATGGCTAAGCTGTTTGATGTTCGCAGTGGTTCAAGCTCAAGTGCACACATTCTTCATCAAGCAAGGAGCCACAATGGTACGTTCCATAGGGCCACATTTTCAGATCCCTCCAGCCTCACTCCAAGGCCTTGTTGGAGTCACAATCCTCATTGCAGTGCCATTCTATGACCGTGTCTTTGTGCCACTAGCAAGAAAGTTCACAGGCAAAGCCAGTGGGATAACAGTGCTTCAGAGAATTGGGGTTGGCCTTTTCCTGACAATTATCAACATGGTTGTGTCAGCACTTGTGGAGACCAAAAGGGTTGGTGTGGCGAGGGAGCATGGCCTACTTGATGACCCCAAAGCAGTTTTACCAATGAGCATTTGGTGGCTGCTTCCTCAGTACATGATCACTGGATTCTCTGATGCATTTGCAATTGTGGGGCTGCAAGAGTTGTTCTATGACCAAATGCCTGAGGCCTTGAGGAGTTTGGGAGCTGCAGCATACATAAGCATTGTGGGGGTTGGTAGTTTTCTTGGCAACATTGTTATAGTTGTTGTGGTGGCTGTCACATCAAGGGCTGGTGGGAAGTGGCTTGGTAACAACATCAATAGGGCACACCTTGATTACTTTTACTGGGTCTTGGCAGTGTTGAGTGCTGTTAACCTGTGTATTTATGTGTGGCTTGCTATGATTTATGTGTACAAGAGGGTTGATGAGGGTCATCAAACATCTGATCATCAGGGTTCTTCTGGCCACAAATATAGACCAGGAGTGTGATGTGTGGCTTTGGCTGGCTGTATGGCTAATGCCAACCATGCCAACTCCAAGATTAAACTTAAGTCTAGATAACAACAATTATAGCTCCAATAAATAGTAGTTCATCTTGAATTTCAATGGGAGGATTTAGTATGTGGTCATATATAATAGAGTGAGAGAGAGGGTAATTTAGTTTAATCTAGTTATGGTTATTTTAAGTTATAAATGTTTAAAGGGTTTCTTAAGCATTGTATAAAATCATGAATTAATATATAATTTAATTCTTGAAAATAGTCCTTTGTGATTGTTCAAGTGAAGGACAATAAATTTGTATGTGTTGAAAATTTCGCATTGACTATAAATGAAGTCTTTCAATAGTTTATAAATGGATATAAATTTTATCTTATACTAGACAATCAATGAAAATCATTTGCTCCTTAAATAAATAAAGTATATTTTTAATGAAGAAATATGAAGTATATTGAAAAATTGAACTCTTATAACATTATCATAAAATAAGTTTGTGATTGTTCAAGTGGACAACTAATTTGTAACAAATAATTTTTTCCAAATAAATCTGTATGGAATTGCCAAACATCGAGAAAATATAATATGATACTTAAAGAAAAACATATTTACAAATACCATTATTAATTTTAAATGAAGTATATTGTCAAATTGAACTACTATAACACTATCATCTCATAAGTGAAGAAATAATATGTGTGAAACTATGTAAAACAAGGTATAGAGAATATGAACAACGAAAAACAGAGCATAGAAAAACTTATTCTCATTCACTAAACAAAAAACAATGTTACAATATATATATATATATATATATATATATCTTTAAGACAATATCTTTTTATCAATTATGTAGTGGTAACTTTAAGATAATATCTTTATATCAATTGTATAGTGGTGAAGAAAGTGTGGGATGCTTGTCAGAGATGGATTGGGATACTGTTTGTTAGACATAAGTCCGTTTTGTCTCATTATCATCATTTTCAACTATTGATGTTAACCACAAAAGGTAACCAATTATGAAAAATATTATGGGTGACTATTGTGACTAAGACATGGGCTCATAGAAATAAAGTAATTTTTAGAAATGTGGTTAGTAGATAGTGTGGAGATCTTTAGCCTAGCCCAGATCAAAGGTTGGCACTGGTTAAGATATAGATAAGAGAGTTCAGTTTACTTATTCTGATTAGATCTTATGTCCTACATTGTTTGAAATATTTATCTTAAGAAATTGTAAAACTCTCACTTGTTCTTCTGGCTCAGATTGAGTTGTAATTGCAGGTAAACAGGCACAACCACTTGTAGACGGGACCTTCCAGAGTTAATTATGAAAGGACTTCATATGATATGTAATACTATTAAAACAAAAATGATAATATATTTGATCGTCTAATATAGATAAAGAAGATTAAACGGTCAAATCACATTAGACAGTCAACATTAACCACCTACCTTGTAGAATAATCACTAGACAATCAACAAAGACCATATACTATTTATAAGAGCCACTAGGCAGTCAATGAAAATCGTTTACTCCTTAAATAAATGAAGTATATTTTAAATGAAGAAATATGAAGTATATTGTAAAATTGAACTGCTACAACATTATCATATAATAAGTTTGTTGTGATTGTGATTTGTGATTGTTCAAGTGGACCACTAATTTGTAATAAACAATCTTTGCCAAATTTTATTTGTATGGACTTGCCAAACATGAGAAAGTATAATATGTTACTTAAAATAAAATGTAGGCTATTAACTAATAAGTGATGAAATAATGTGTGTGGAACCATTTCTAATAACATATGTGATTCCAAAATAGTTGCAACAAGTAAAACAAGATATAAAGAATATGAACAATGCTTGAAATAAAAAAAAATAAAAAACATCAAAAAACTTATATTTCTTATAAAAATCACTAGACACTATACGGTTAATAAAGACTATCTACTCTTTAAATAAATGAATTGAGATAAAAAAATTAATAAATAAGCAATAAGTAATGAAAATAATATAAAGTGAAATATAATACATTTGTCACATTTTCTTGTTGAATGTAAGGTAACAAAACTTATTACTAATATTACTTCAAGAAATATTAAATAAGATATTAAGATAAAAAAGAAATAATATTTCAACCAAACTTAAGAAATTAAGTTAAATATTTCAAAAATATGTATTTTAATTTAATATTTAATATATATAATTTATGTTGATGCATCATCATAACCTCCCTCACACGGATTAAAGTATGCCTATTAGCAACCTTCCTTCTACCATTTTCATAATCCAAAACTCTTAAAATGAATCTCTATGCTAACAAGATCTTCTTTTAACAACCAACTTAATGAAGAAAATAAAAACAATTCAAACATTAATAAAAAGTAACTTAATTACAGAACTCGACTTCAACAATACTATATTATTCATTATTCTCCTACCTTTACAGAATATATATTCTAACAGCACGATCCAGTGTTTATTAATCTCTAAACTCAAAAAATGTTAAGATAAAATAGATCTAGAAAAAACTTTATAACTAAATAAAAAATAAACTTTTAATTTTTATTTATAGATTTTAAAATATTTATTTATTTAAAATTTACCTTAAATAAAAATAGAGTATTTCATTAATTTATATTTATATTTAATGACTTTTTATTTTTTTTCTTTCACCTAATTTCCGTAAAGCTTATTGTTCTTAATTATTGTCGATGGTCACAATTTTTTATGTATAGTGTCATATTAAAATTTTCTCAAATTAAGCTATGCGTGACGGTAGATAAAGCGTAAAACTAAAACTTTGGAGGAATTTTTCTTTGAGAAGAAAGATAAATATTCATTTCTAAAAAAGCTTTGAGAAAGCTAGCACTAACAAGTTTATCCGTAGAATATATATATATATATATATAATTTTTGTTTATATATGTTTTTTAATTGCGATGTTAAAACAAATATTAAATATAGTAAAATATAGCTGTATGTAGTATATTTTAAAGTAAACTAGGGTTAATTTAACCTATATATTTTACCACAATTTAAACTCTTTTTGATTCATAATTGTGAAAAAAAAAATTACTCTAAAACATATAAAGGAATCAAATCTGACATTGCTAAATTTAAAGCGACCCTAGCACGAGCATCTTTAAGGGATACCTTTAAGTGGCAAAGTAAGATAATTGAGCAAAGAGACACACCTTGTTCCCACACCTTTTTATCTATGCTCCCAAAAGCATAAAAAAAAGTTAGACATATTACATTACTTTTTAAATTATAAATATAACTAATCAATTTAATTTCTGAATATTAAATGACGACTATTTTTAAAATAATGTCCTTATTTAATAACTTCGGTAAATTAAAATGAATTGAACTTAATAATTTTAGCTACTAAAATAATATTTTTGTAACTTGAAATTATTTAATTTAATTTCTGAATTAATCAAAATTATATTTCTTTAGAAATATTATTTCAACAGATAAAGAATGAAAAACATATAAAATAAGTTTATCTCTCTATAAACTTTTTTTTTTAAATATTAGAGCTTTTGAGTTATTTGTTTCTATTATAGATCTTATATTTAAAGAGATAGTTGGAAGTTCACCAAAATAAGTCTATTCAAATCTAGAGTGAGGTTAGATATCAATTCCCTATAATTAGATCAATCTCCTATTTTTCTTTTTCTTTTTTTAGATTTTGAATCTCACAACAATATTGGTTGTATAGGTGATGGAGGATTTTTGTCCATTTACCGAAAAAATGTTGAATTTTGGAGTTGTATTGTTAGTGAACACGCAACTTCTAAGTAAACGGAGTTAATGATAGTATTTATTTTAATTAGATATTGATCTAGAGATGTAAAATATATTATTGTTGAATGAATGTATTGGGTAGAATATGATTTTATTTATATGTACATAATTATTGTAAAATCAAATAATGGTTATATAAGTTTAACTTTTTAATATTTAGTTAACTTCTAATTTAGTTTAATATATGAATGATTCTTTGAATTTAAAAGAGATATATGAGTGGTTTCATGATTTAAGTAAAAGAACACATATGGTATGTGAAAGCATAGAGAAATCAGGTGAAGAAGTATCAATTATCACGTACAATTAAAAGTGACATGTATTAGTTAAAAAAGTTTTCTATGCCTTTTTAGTTATGGAAAACTTATATTATTTTCTCTTAGTTGGATTTTCTCCTTCCAAAAGACTTTTTAAAAAATTCTCAAACCCAAAATCTTTATAAGAAAATCTCATTCTAATAAATACATGAAGAGAAATCAACATATAACACAAACTCCGTAATCAACCAGCACAAACTATAAAATGAATCTCATGACAAAGAAACCAAACACAAAAGCAAGAAGAAATATTAAATTTACAACAGAGCAAGGCAACAAAAAAAGTGACATACTAGAAGAAGAATCTCATGAGGCAATAAAAAATTTGATAACAAATATGCCAAAAGAAAAATATATAAAGTATTGTAAAGGCTTTTGTTATAGAAAGAGAGAGGAAAAAAGTTAATTAAGGTAAAAAAAGTTGACAATTAGAAATTTTTAGCTCAAAGGTTATAAGAGGGAACACACATAGATTAAGTAAAAAAATATTAAAAGATAAATTAAGTAAAAAAAAAATATTAAAAGATCTCAGTCCTAGTTTTCACCAAAAACTACTAGTAGTTAGGGGTTTATAAAACTTCCATTATATTTATGTTTATTCATCATTGGAGATTATAATAACGTTTGAAATAAAATTCATGCTTATATTGATTATGGAGCTTGTTAGGTTATGGAATAAGTAGTGATACATATTTGATAATGAAGTATGTATCACTAAGCGTTAAGGTGAACATGAAACCTAAACGAACTTGTTCAAATGAAACATATCTAATAATAAAATAATATTAATAAGCATGTGATAATATTTATATATATAATATATAAATATATAATGTAATTATGTGAGATAATTTATATTCATACTTATATATTATATATGACATATGTATCATATTGTGATCTATATAAATGTGTTTTCCTTTTAAGTGTGATGAACTTAACATATAATATTAGGATTCAATGAATATAATATTAATTACAATAGTTATTAAAGATTAGAGATTTCATATGCTTCATTTGTAAAAGTTTGTATATCATGTTACAAAATAGGTGCATGAGCTGCTCTACCATTGATAATGAATTTTCTTTATGTATCTGATTTTGTAATAAACCATGTTTAATATACGCTTTTGAAAGACATCAAGTGATACAACTTACATTATTTTATTTAAATATAATTAAGAATTCTTATATTTTTTATAGAAGAAATTCATTGCGTGTATTATATTATGAATGTAATTCATATATATATATATATATATATATATATATATATATATATATATATATATATATATATATATATATATATTTTTATATATATTTT
>Ga0099825_1010091_pt1 | contig 10471 bp, 7 predicted proteins | sample SiratroredBW_FD_76838 | JGI IMG/M metagenome (GOLD analysis project Ga0099825, IMG submission 76838) | Root nodule microbial communities of legume samples collected from California, USA - Siratro red BW | ecosystem: Host-associated > Plants > Roots > Nodule | place: USA: California | collected... | reverse complement strand
TTGTTTTTGTTGTGTGAGTTATTTTTATATTTTTTTATTTTTTTATTTTTTGTTTGATTGTTGTTTTTTTTTTAATTGTGTTTTTTTTTTTTTTTTTTTTTTTTTTTTTTTTTTTTTTTTTTACAATCTGTTCAATGTTTCAGATTGTATGACTTATCTTTTTTGAGGAGTTTAGGCTGCTATTTTGTCTTTATTGAGATGAAGGGGAGATAGAATAGGTTTAGCCATTTAGGAATATTTGGTTTTGCTTATTTCCGATACTTATGGTGATTGTTTGATGTAAATTTCTGTCAGTCATCGCTTTCTCCATCTTTGGCCTTTTAATTTTGCTTGTTGGTAGTTTCAACTTTTACTTTGTTCATTTGTACTGATTTCCGAGATCCTTATTCCACTTTGTTTTCTTCAGGTTTGATCAGCATACGAAAAAAAGAATTATTGCCTTCATTTTGGGTTCCACTCTGAAACTCTCTAACTATGGAAAGGTTTGATGTTTTCACTCTTCTGTTTTGCTATTTATCTTATAGTTATAGAGACAGTGATATCGATGAAGGTTTCTTATGTTCAGTTCAGATTAACAGTGTTACCTGTGGGATTTATGCAGTCCTGAGACTTTAAGGAAGTAACTTATATGTTTATGTCCCTTGCAGCTAATGATTTTATCATTGTTCAGAGGAATTGGGAATGCCCTTATGCATGTTCAAGAAGTTGGTTCTTTATTGTTAACTTTTCTGAAGCAATACTATGAAGAGCTCAGTCTGTCTTGTCCAAAATTGTCAGACAATGAAATTCAGATAACAAGCCTTTTGCTGGAGGTATGTGTTTTTTGTTTAGTTTTTTAGCTTATGGAACCTTTATTCTGAGATTAGGTGTGAACTTGTTCCACTTTGTTTGTAGAGCTGTGTTATGTCATCTCCCTCTAGTGGAAATGATCTACAAGATCTTTTACTGAAAGTATTGCGGGTGAGATACTTTATGTATATTTTTCTGATATTGTGTATTGTTATTTTGAATTTGCTGACTTCGTTCTCTGGACATTTCAGTTCGGGGGCTCGAATATGGATGACCCTGCCAGTGTAAAGCCTTGTATCACTGTTTTGAACAAACTCAACAATAAATTCTATGTGGAGTTGAAGAATGAAGTGAAGGTTTTATTGGCAGCATATCTATTTATATAGTTTGTTATTGTCAATCGATAATTGATGAGTTGATCTAATGATTGCTGGATTTTCTTGGCTTTAGGCAATAAAATGTTTGTGTAAATGAAAAAAAAAAAAAATATCGAAGGTAACCCCTTCCAAGTCCTAACTTCTACCTTTTCTCTTATGCCTTCCAGGAGCATTTGTTTTGCGAGCTTGTGTTTCTGTGGCGTAATGATAATGGTGATGTACGACGTGCAACTAAAGAGGCGTTAATGCGGATTGATGTGAGTTTCTTGCTCATAATGAAATGTTATTAACCATGTGTTGTCTTGGTTAGTTGCTTTTTTTATGTATATTTCTGGAGTGTAGGATATCTTTAGTGGTTATTTACAAAGAACTTAATCTGTTGGTGTTATTTTATCTGGACCTTCCCTTTGGAAAGGCTGCTTGTTTATTAAATTTATTTTTTGGGAGGGGGGCAGTGCTAGTGAAGCCCACCAGTTTTTGCTTCCTGATAGGCAGTATTTCCATTCATTCCTAATCAGATTATGACATTTTCTACCTAGACTATTGATCCTGGCAACCCTGCACTTAGTGATCTATCCTCTGTTATTCTGCTCTGTTCTGCTGTTACTTTTTGTTTGATACCAGACTCCACTGTGAAGCAGGTGTTTAAGCATTATTTGTTGTCTTCTAATTCTGTTTTGTTGACACCCGAGATGTAAAAGCAAAATGTAAAAATATAAAACATTTTGTAAAACCAAACAACCCCTTAAGTTTAGGTGAAGACTCACTAATGGTTTGTATTGACACCTTGAACAAATCCTAATGATTAATCAATGCTGCTCCACAGTGAATTTTCACTTATAAACTGTTTTCTGTAAATTAAATTTCTGAAAGTTAACAAAATGATACAAAGATTTAAATAAAAGTTTAAAAGTCTCAGTCTATCTTCTATTAGCCTTGGTCTTTCTGGAAACTATTTTTGTTTACATGTTTGAGAACTCCGGTGTTTTTTTTATGCAGATGATTGAGTACATAGAAATGTTTTTATGACATTCTATTTAAAACATAATTGTAGCTTTTTTAAATGAATAAATTGATAGTTTCTTTTAGAAATTCTTAAACAGTAATATGGTGGTGATCTGAGGCGAAATTTTAAAACTGTAAATTTCATTTTTGTCAATGGCCATAGTCTTTTGGATCAGCTGGTTGTTTTGCACTATAGTTATTATTTGTTTATTTTTGCGTTATGCTTCTTTTTGATGTCCTACCTCACCTAGTTGGAATAAACTTTGTTGTTGTTGTTATGTTGTTTCTTTTTAATGTAGTGGGAGGTTTCTTCCAATTGATTATTCCTCAATAGGGAGAAAAGAAATGTAGTTTTGAGAATAATTGGGGATATGTTGGAATTGCAGATTAGTTTCTCAACCGTTGGCTACATGCTTGATCTCATACTCGGACTGGAGAGTTTTATAGTTAGTTCTTCAAATGAAAAGGTGGTGAAGAAACAAAAATTGGTTGGACATCAAGAAGCTAAAGATCCTTCTAATAACATATGCAGAAGAGATAATCCAGTCTACATTCTTAGTTCCCTTCTTGATGTTTTGCTATTGAAGAAGGACATAACGAACAGGTGATTTGGTTAATTCTGAATCTGAACGTTACATTGTGGGTACTACCAAGATAGTGGATGAAGCATTTAATTGTCCTAAATTTTAAGTTTTTGATTATTGCAGGCATTTACTGTTAGGACCTTTATTTAAGCTTCTTAGCAAGGTATTTTCAGAAGAATGCATGAATGGGTCCTTTACCCCTGTGCGAAGGTTAAGCCAACAATCAAGTCCTTCTGTAGCAAACAATAGCACAATATATCACATTCAACAGACTCTGTTGATAATCCTGGAGGATATAATTATTTCCCTTAAAAGCATTGCCCCGGCGAATGTATACTTCTTAATTGTGAAGCTTGGAAATTTATTATGTTAGATAAATTAGTTTGACTACTTTTCACTATTTTGGCTATATGCTTATATGAAGTTTCACCATTGTTGACAGGAAAAGGTTAAAAGTGAAATTAACATTAAGCTACTGATAGAGTGTGCCCAGAAATCCAATGTTGTTACCACCCGCAACCATGTATTTTCTGTTCTTTCTGCTATTACTAGAGTTTATCCAGAAGACGTTTTGGAGTATATGCTCGATATTCTAGTAGTTATCGGAGAAGCAGCCGTCACACAGGTTGGTTAATATAGAGTTTTTCTGTTCCGAGCTTAGGCATTCTTTGGGTAGAATAGCTTATTATATCCTTTTGTATCCTATTGGGATCGATATTATTTGGGTAGAATAGCTTATTATATCTTTCTCTTTTTATTTGTCCAAACTTGTTGTAAATTCACCCATTTACTATCTCAATTACTTGGGTTTGTTTGACAACATCGCTTAATTTCAGCTGGTTCTAAGATGAAATCTAATACAGTACCAATTCCTATAGGCATTTGTCATTCGTGAATATCCTTCATGCATCACTGGTCAGAAATCATTTGTCGAGTAGGGTAGAAAATCTAGACTTGTCTGCCTCAATTATTGGGATGTGCTTTATATTGGACAACCTTGCTTCATGGCCATTTGTTTTAAGACGGCATTTCTTCAATAATTGCTTTTTAGTCACCGTTTAATATTTGATTGAAAACTAGTAGAATGCTGGGATTGTTATTAGCTCTCGCAACTTGTCTTTAGCTACTGTGTTTGAGAAAAATTCTTCATAGTTCAATTTAGTAAGGATGATTAATGATTAATTCTGTGTAGGAAATCTGGTGTCACCATTTTTCTTTTTATGTGCCTGTAGATTGACGACCATTCAAGGATTGTGTTTGAGGATCTTATATCTGCAATTGTTCCTTGTTGGCTTTCCAAGACAGATGATGTGGAGAAACTACTGAAGGTTGGTTTTTCATGGAAATGATTTTGGGATGTCATGTCTCTTCTGTTGCTCGATAGAAAGAATCTTTCAGATCAACCTTTTAATGTGTATTTTTTTCCTTTCAGATTTTCATGGAAATATTTCCTAAAATTGTTGAGCACAGAAGACTGTCGTTTGTGTTATATCTATTAAGGTATTCTTCTATTTCTTCATCATGATTTTGCTGTTGTTGATACTTTAGCCATTGGTTTGTGGTATGCATCTTATAATGATGGCTGTTTTGCAGAATTTTGGGTGAGGGGAAAAGCTTAGCTTCATTGCTTATCCTACTTTTCCAGTCGTTAATTTCAAAAAAAGCCAATCATTTCCATAATGTTATGACAGCAGATGATTTAACATTTTATACTGGGGAGTGGGAATACAAATTTGCTGTGCAAATTTGTGAACAATTTACGAGTATGATTTGGCTTCCTTCTCTAGTCATGCTGCTTGAACAGAGGAGAAATAGAGATGTTGACCAGACCCGGTTCCTGGAATTATTTATTGTAATGCAATTTTCTTTGCAAAAGTTGCAAGATCCGGAGTTTGTGTTTAAGTTGGAATCAAGAGAAGATGCCGCTGTCATTCAGGTTAAATCCACATCAGATGCATGCTACTAGATAGTTATATGATTCTTAATGTCTTTATTTACTTCTATATGCCAAAGTATGGTTTTTATTGATAGCTTGTCATTTTTCCTGTCCTGTATTAACAGATAACAGTGTTTTTGAGATATTGATGTTTCTTAATTAAAAAATTTGGGCATATTATGTGGGCACCCTTTAGGATGAATTCCACAGACCACTGTAGTTTGTATAATGACTCAATGTTGTGTATGCCTCTTTAACTGACAAGAATGTTCGGAGAACCACACCGCCAAAGCTAGCGATTGTGTTGTGAGATCAAGACATTATAAACCCCAAAATAGAATCCTGTACTTCGAATGTGGAACTAAACTCTTGTACATTGCAATTGGATCCCTAATATCCCACCGCACTGTGCAGTCAGCCACAACATCAGTTGGCTGTGGTCAAAATGTTTGATACCAATTGATAAAAGAACCTTTTGAGGACCGCAATACTAAAGCTAGCCATTTTACTTTAGAGAGTTCAAGGCATTATTAACGTTACACCAGAATCCCATACTTCTAATGTGGGACTCTATTCCCATGCATGCTGCACTTGGATCCTAATATGGAGATAGATCTCTCCAGATTTATTAATTGAAGGAGGTCATGTGGGTTATAAAACAACACTGGTATTGGATGGAATACGGCCTATATTTAAGGAGTATTAATATAGTTTCTTTATAAATTAGTGTGATGGTATATGGTGAGGCACCGATCTTAGGCTGTTATTAAAGAAGAAGCAGGTTTCATTTTTATGAACTGAAATTCATGTAGAGCATAAATCATATTTGTTTGATTTTTCATTGTAGGTTCATCTTCGGATGGTATCTTTGCTTTTGTGTAATGATAATGACATTGGTGTTGTATACTTATATTTTTGCTAATGTTCTAATCTTGAAATGAGCCTATAAACACTTGTTATGTGGATATATTGATGATGAAAATATAAACTGAAATATTCATTAATAAATATGGATCATATCTTTTTTTTCTTTGTAGGTTTCATGATGAGATGCTGTTTTTGGTTTTATTGAGTTGGCAATGACAGTAGTATTTTATGCGTTGTGTGTAAATGTTCTAATTATGATGGCTTCTTGAATGTTGCAGAGGGCATTGGGTGAGCTTATGGAGCAGGTTGTTTTACTTTTGCAACTTGTAGATGCAAGAAAAAAGCAACTGAAGATACCTGTAATTGTGAGGAATGAGTTGAAGGAAACTATGCGTGCTGTTATAAGGAATCTATCAGCAGTCATGATACCTTATGTGTACTTTAACAGCATAATTAAATTGCTCCACAATGCAGATAAAAATGTTGGGAAGAAGGTACGGTTTTAATTGGATTTTGTATTATTTTGATTCAAGGGTGGACCATGAGTTGCTGTTGTCTATATCTACTTCGTAATATTCTATTAGGCATGGTGATTTTCAAGGTTATTCCATAATTTGGTGGGTAGACAGAGTAGTCATTTAATGTTCTTTTATATGATTGTGTATTATTCAAAGATATTATGTATACCATTGATTCTACATCTACTGTAAATTGTTTAAATAGTTGTTCTTGACCACTTATCTTGGTGAGAGGTTTCAATAGAAAGTGTATTTATATTTCAAAAACATAAATGTCAATCAATATATTTTAAATACAGAGCAGTTAATAAAGTGCATTTTATGCCTGCACACCATGTCAACACAATAGAAATCTGTAATCTTTAATGATGTGAAAGCAGGGCCTTGAGAAACTGTTTGATATATTGTATTCTTTGGTTGCAGGCTCTTGGGCTGTTATGTGAGGCTGCAAGAAGTCATAAAAATGTTAGTTTAAAGCTTAAAGACAATAAGGGTTCTAGGTCAACTCCAAGTTCTCTTCTGCTTCATATGAACGAAAATTCCCAAGAATCACTTAATAAATTGTGTGTTGAAATTATTCGAGTACTTGATGATTCATCAGATACCTCCTTGAAAATGGCAGCAGTCTCTGCTTTGGAGGTTGTAGCTGAAATATTCCCTTCGAATAACTCCATTCTTAGTCTGTGCCTTCAATCTGTTACAAGATATATTGCATCTCAAGACTTGGCTGTGACTTCTAGCTGCCTCAGAACAACTGCTACGCTGATAAATGTTCTAGGTCCAAAAGCACTGGCAGAACTTCCCAAGATCATGGACAATGTGATGAAGTCATCTAGTCAAGTATTGTCTAGTTTGGACGTGAAACCCAAAACCAGTGATGTTTTATCAGCCTCAATGGAATCCTATTTTTATGTTCTCATCACTTTGGAGGCAGTCGTGGACAAGCTTGGTGGATTTTTAAATCCGTACCTTGTAAATATCATGGAGCTTCTGGTGCTTTATCCTGAAAATGTTTCAGGAATGCATGCAAAGGTGGAATCTAGGGCTCATGGAGTACGAAAGCTTCTTGCTGAAAGAATTCCTGTAAGGCTTGTTATAATATAGTATTGTGTAACTATGGTATGTATCGAAATTCTTGTGTTTTCTTAACCAAATACTTTACTTTTTTACAGGTTCGACTAGCACTGCCACCTTTGTTAAAATTATACCCGTCTGCCATTGAGGCTGGGGATAAAAGCTTAACAATTGTCTTTGATATGTTGGGAATCATAATTGGTACGATGGACAGATCATCCATTGTGGCATTTCATACGAAGGTATTTGACCTTTGTTTGGTTGCTCTTGATCTGCGCCGGCAAAGTCCTCCTTCAATAAAAAACATTGATTTAGTTGAGAAAGGCGTGCTTAACACATTGACTGTTCTGACCCTAAAACTTACGGAGAGCATGTTCAAGCCTCTTCTCATAAAGAGTATTGAGTGGGTAGAATCTGAAGTGGATGGAACTTCATGTACAGGAAGCATTGATAGGGCCATATCTTTCTATGGCATGGTAAATAAGCTTACAGAGAACCATCGGTAAGTTGACGTTCATATGTTCTATTTTTTATTACCTTGTTATTGTTCTTTTTAGAAAATGTTCTTTGAAATAAGCTTGGTTACAGGTTTTATTTGAAAGGTACTTTATTTGGGTATTTAGAATATTTAGGCATATGTTTGTTTTTTTAATATCGGAAGAAGAGTTTAGTTTGTTTCTAATAAATTAGGAATACGAATGTATATAGGAAAACAGTGTATTAAATTATTGTAAATATGTCAACCATCTATGACAGTAGAAAGAATCCTTTATATAATTTGGTTACGATATTAAATTGAGAATTAGTTTCAATGGGATTCCTCAATTATTACTCCCTCTGCTCCTTAGTATATGACATTTTGAACCTAATCGCACAGACCAATGAAAACAATTAATTTAGTTGATTTTTTAAAAGAGTATTACCAATGTACCAAAGTAACCTTCATCACTGATGACTTTTAGAATATTATTTCACTATTCATTAACACAACAAAATATCTCATAATATTTTGTAGGGGCTAATACAGAAAACATATTTAAAGTTGTAGAGAAATTATAAATTGTCTTGTAGAAAGAACTAACAATTTCTTTAAAATTGTGCACTGTAATAAGCACTGAAGGGAGTATAATGTGTATGCACCCATAAACATTAGTGTATATTCACTTATTATGATGTTACCTTTTTTCCCCTGAAATAATGATCAAATAACAGCCGTTTAAGATGGTGCTATATCCTTACTTGTAGGTCATTGTTTGTTCCTTACTTCAAACACTTGCTTGGTGGATGTGTTCATCATCTTAGTGATGATGGAGATGTGAAAGTGTCTGCTGTGAATCAGAAGAAAAGGGCAAGGATTCTGGAGGATAGCAATATAAAAGAAACAGGCAGCGTCTCTATCAAGGGCTGGCACCTCAGGGCACTAGTCTTGTCATCTTTACACAAGTGTTTCCTGTATGACACTGGGACCTTGAAGTTTCTGGACTCCTCAAATTTCCAGGCAAGTGAATTCGTTACATATAAAGAACTCACTTGCTTCATGTGTATCCAATACCAAAGTCTTGGTTAGTTAATTATGTATCTGTTAAGTATCAAGCCTTTTTAGTTATTAAAATTTAATACTAGTTACAAATGAGACATTGAAACACTGTCCCTTGATGAACCAAAACGGAAGCTATTCTGTCTGGATGATCCCAAAAATGGATTGAGATTTACACTTTATATTTGTAGATTATATTTTGTGATTTATTATGACAATTATTATAATTTTTTTTAATGTTTGTAGAAGTGAAATTATACAGTTATTATGTTTTTTTTTTTTTTTTGAATTTTTGCACTTATCTTGTACAGTGAAATTATACAATATTATACATATTGTATCTTGTATATTTTAGAATAATTGCATCTCTTATAAAATATATATCACATCTGACATATCTAACATAGCAGTTGCAGCACGATTTTGAGTAGTTAAGAAAAAATCTGTGAGTAGTCATGAAAAAGTTCTGTGAGTAGTTGATTGAATAGCTCACCTCACTTATATTTTTTAAATGTCTGTATTAATTGGGAATTTTTCAATTTCATTTAAAAAGACCTTGCATGTTTGCTTCATTCTCTTTTCTCTCATTCCTTAGGAATAACATTATTTAACCTTCAGCTTCCTTCTGTAGTATTCTTTCTGATCCTATTTTCTCACCAACTGTAATATCACTTGGCCACAGATGTTGTTGAGACCTATTGTTTCACAACTTGTTATAGATCCACCCACTTTGTTGGATGACAGCATGAATGTACCGAGTGTGAAGGACGTTGATGACCTAGTGGTTTTGTGCATCGGTCAAATGGCAGTGACTACTGGATCTGACCTTTTGTGGAAACCTTTGAATCATGAGGTGAAGTTTGTGATTTCTATTCCTTTCTACCATTCGTTATTGTTTGTGCATGTAATTTGACACCGACATACTAGTAATATATTGGCTTCACTATCTTCATTTTCATTGAGTGAAACACATACGAGGTGTTAATGGGAAACACTGTTTTGAATATCGCCGTAGTAAAGATAAACGTTTGTACCCTACGCATACCAGCATTGAATTTCATCTTCCACCGTTATATAAGAAACTGAATATCATTCTGCCTTCTTCTTCCGGTTCTTTTACAGGTTTTAATGCAGACACGGAGTGATAAGATGCGACCTAAAATATTGGGCCTCAGAATTGTTAAATATTTTCTGGAGAACTTGAAAGAGGAATACCTAGTTTTACTGGCTGAAACGATCCCCTTCCTTGGTGAACTACTTGAGGACGTAGAGATTTCAGTTAAATCTCTTGCGCAGGATATTCTCCAGGAAATGGAGACTCTGAGTGGGGAAAGCCTTCGGCAATACCTATGATGTAGATTAGGTGGGCAGTTTCCAAGGGTGTTATGAGATGAGCACAAAGCTAGATATCTGTAATCAGAGGATGAATATGATTGATAGCCTGTGTAAAATTTTGGTTATTTTAAGTAAAGTTGGCATTAATTTATTCTGGTAAAGGTGAAAGGTCAATTTTTAAACTCAATTATTTAAAGCAATGTTTTTAGGAGTATTTGTAATACGAAGAGGGAAAAAGTATTAAATTGATTCGATTTAAATGACGTTGATATTTTTTTTTTAAATATCTACGTTCCCCGGTGGAATGTAATTTGGGACTCTTGAACAGTTCTTTTCGACAAGTCTAATATTTTGTATTTCGTTCATTTTTAAGCTTTATAATTTCATTTTTTTCAGAAAAATAAGGTTTTAAGGCTTTATTTTTAATTTTTTTTTTTTTTTGTATTTTT
>Ga0099825_1010089_pt1 | contig 10473 bp, 8 predicted proteins | sample SiratroredBW_FD_76838 | JGI IMG/M metagenome (GOLD analysis project Ga0099825, IMG submission 76838) | Root nodule microbial communities of legume samples collected from California, USA - Siratro red BW | ecosystem: Host-associated > Plants > Roots > Nodule | place: USA: California | collected... | reverse complement strand
TCTCGTGTTTTTCCTTTAATTTAACCAGTGCCTATTACACAATAAAGAATAGAGGAACTTTAGTGGCTGGTGTTATCTTACATTGATTTTCAACCATGTAATTCCACTGGTATGCAATGCCTTCACTTTGTTCTTTAGACCTGACAGATGTGAACACTAGTAATCTTTGATTTTTAGCAACCATATCACTCACTAGAGGCCAGTCTCCTCCTTTCTTTGGCATTCTAGTCACAGGAAACCAAAACTTCATCAAACCAGCGGCCGTGAAGACTTTTGTCAATCCTTTTGGTGTTTTAACATAATCTTCCAATATGAGCGTCACAATTTCTGTTGGATTGGCTGATAGAAAAGCTGCAATTTCCTTCAGTGTATCTATAGCTGGTTCCTACTTGTTGATTATAAAGTTAGGCTCTTTGTGTAGAGAAACTTGTTGGTCATTAATGTTTGAAAAGAAACAAGTTAGGAAAGCGGGCCAAAAGAAACAGAAGTTGGAAGATGATTTTTACATACAAAAGCTGTGAAGTCATAGCACTGGCCTTGAAACGAATGGCACAACCACACCTCTCCATCAAAATCATATGTATCTAGCATTAGTGCTCTAACTCCATTCTACAAATGAAGCATTGATAGAAGAAAATAATGACTTTAAACACTTGTAAGAGACAGAACATCAGAAAAATTAACACAAGCTAAGAATAGCAATAATGAATGGCATAATACCTTTAGCTGCTGGGTTACACTGTCTTCTTGGTTAGTGATGGTTGTTCGAGGCACTCCTGTGTGTGATGGTTCTCCATCAATGGCAAATGCATTGTGCGTTGTCAAAAATGCATATTTGTTGAACGGTAGAGAGTTATTCTAAACAGAAAAAAACAGCCAATTAACAACAGATTATGATGAAAATTTAAGGATTCAGAAACCAAACAAAAGAGAATGTGCACTGACACATTTGGTATCCAAACTAAAAAATACACAACTTACTGAAAATTGTTTACATTTTTCCCAAAGAGGCAGTTAATGTTCAGAAAATATAAAACCATGGAACTGGAAACAGTTTCTGGCCTACCCCACCAGAATCTGAATCACCCAAGATATCTCTAAATTTTCTCACTTGATGATAGCATGTTAAGAACTGTGATATTTAAGAATTGGGATCTTACAATGAGCCTGAATTGATCTGTGATGGAAGATCTCACACACCTAGAGCCTAAATACCCAAATGGGCAAGAGAAGCAGTAGAGCCCGGGTCCACAATCACCATTAGAGGAGCACTCATCATCTAGCTGATCAAAGATTCGACAAGAATATGTGACAAAACGTTGAAAACAGAGAAGTTAAAGGCACAATTCAAAGCAAACGTGAAAGGTACACGAACCTTGCAGTTTCCATTAGAGCAAGCAGCATCAACACGATGACACAACGGAAGCATAGCAACCAGAAACAAGAACAAACGAAAACCCATTTGTACAATGACTTGAAAGGAATTGAAATGGGTGGATACGAAAAGATAATCTCATAAAGGTGTCTAATTTATACTGAAAGGGAAAGAGGGTATGCTGCATTCATTAACAATTGGAGAGAAATCAATTCAAAACAATAGTTGAAGTGGTGGACTAATGAGAGTGTGAAAGGTTTAACTTTTCAGTTTTCATACCTATCGCCGAACTATAAAGAACAGCACCAACGGTTGAAGTGCTGTTTTTGGATTTTTTTACTAATTAATTTGGACTTTTGAGGATATAAAATATAGGACATTCTGGTACACAAAGAGCACTTGGTGCTATTATACCTTGGTGGTTGGATACATTTATATAAGCATTGGTTTTGTCAAATATAAGATTGTGGTTACTGCTTCTTCAACCATTATAGATGCTGCTATAATTAATATAGTGGACAACTATATTAAGAATAAAATAAATATAAATTTACCCATCTCTATATTGATTCCTTATGGACAAAAAGATAGCTTATAATAGAATAATTAAAAAGCATTTTGTATTCTCTATTAGTTTGAGTTCTCACTTCTTCTTTTTTCAGTTCGGACACAACAATTATATTCATATCCATCAATTCAAGATTTTTGGATGATTCATACGTGTACGCTAAAAAGAAAAATAGATGATCCATAACTAAAAAGCAAAGCATATTCTTTGGTATTCGTGGTTGTTCCAGCTAAGAGATACCATGGCCTCAAAAAATCAGAGCATTCGTACTATTATGTCTTTCATATGTTCTGAAGGTTAATTCTTTATATTTGATTCTTCTTCATGCGTCTATTAATGGTTGTATCGTTTTGATTTCCCTCTGTTAATTAATTTATTAATTTTATTTATTCCATGGATAGAAACATAAATAGCATAAATGGGGTTTTTCTAATGATTCAGGTTAACTCATTGCATTTACTTGTTGGTGCCCTTATAAAATGTAATATTTTCATTCACTAAGCATAAATGTTACAGGGATACTATCCTAGACTAAATATTTAACATCACACTGATTTTCCAAAAAAAAAAAAAAAAAATATATAATTCAACTATAATAAGTTAATGATAAGAAGAGTTCTTATACGAAGAGAGCACACTCCCGGAGTGGAGGAAGGCAGCTTGTCTAACAAACAGAGTTGTGACTTTAAAATAGTGGTATTTCTGAAGATGATAAGAAATACATAAGATTTTTTAATACAAATATGAAAATTAAGTGGAGATTTCTAAAAGGAGTGTTATGTATTTATAATTTCTTCTTTTGAAATTAAGTGGAGATTTTCAGAAAGATTGTTACGTATTTATAAATTCTTTTGAAATTAGGTTAAAATGTTCAGAAGATATTTTTAAGATATTAGGTTGATTAGTAATACTATATTTAGACAGATAATCTAGTGCAAATATTTATTTTTAGTCTTAACTGTTAGTAATTTTCCATTCTTTCTCTACCATAAATTCTATATATAGAAACCGTATTTGTATAAACAGCTACATTATATCTTGTTACATTATGTGGATTATAACGTAAATATTTGTTAATATTATTCTTATGTTTTCTTGGTTGATTAGTTGAAGTATTTGATTTTTTTTTTTAATTTTGTAAAGAAGTTTGCTTTATTTTTTTTCATATTTATTTTTTAAAAATATACTTCACAAAGATTTTTCTTAAAATAATCCTTATTTATATGAGAGAGAAGGAATTCAAACCAATACGTGTAATAAATATATCATGCATATAGTATTCATCATATTTGTACAGGGCACAATTTATAACTTATCTTCATTGATTAATATATACCTAACACATTAGAAAACCTTTCTAAAATTAAAGACAAAACTTTAACTTCTTTCCATTCCTCTAATTTCTTAGACTAGCTCCAACTCATTCAAGATATTAATAGAATATAAGAAAACAAATACCACACATGCATTCCAAATACTAAACACACAATTTTATTAGATATATTGGGTCATCCCTTTTCTACTTTCGGCTAGGCTTCATGTGCAACGATACATGACCTTTGTATTCAACAAATAATTAACTTTTTTACACGAAAGTCAATAATGAAAAGTATGTATTTACCCAAATACATTTATTGGTAGCAGTCCCAAGTGCTTCTCAAAACAACCAATATTTTCGTTAACGATTCATTTAACTGTATTCATTGATATGTACAAAAAAACTGTATTCATTTTCTGAAAATGAAATTTCTAATAAAAAAGATACGTTTTAAAAGTAATGTGAAGCATTTTGGAGTTTCATAATTCCATGAAACCAACAATGATATATTTGGATAAAAAAATCTAAATACTTTTAATAGAAGAAAAAATATAATAAAAAGATAAAATAAATCTAATAAAAACTGAAATTACTTTTTAGAATTTTAATAATTTATGTAACAAAAGTTGACTTTGTGCATGATAATTTTGGCAAGGGCAATGACACCTTGCAGCAATCAATGGCAATCACAGAACAGTTATTATCACAAGTTTTCAAGTCAAGCCCACAAATTTGACCACACAGTTTGAATCAAACCATCCATCCATAGCAGCAAAAACCATGCATTGTAACTAGCATGGAGTTATATATGCTTCACACGTAGCATTCCATTCCATCCCAAAATGGCTCCTTTTCCCTCTATACCATTTTTCACCACTGCAAAATCCAAAACCACAAGCAACTCTGTCACCGCTTCTCTCTTGCTGAGCTTCAAGCAGCCACAAAGGGTTCAAGCCGAGTTTAATTGTCAATGGAGACGGTCAATGTCAGGTCTACATAGCCCATCTCAAAGGCCATGGAGACGTAGCCTCAAGCACTTCAAGACTAGAAGCCCAGCTCATGACATAGAATTCAGGGTCGAAGTCAAGATTCTGTGCCAGCTTCACCACCCAAATATTGTTCCTTTGGTTGGTTTCTGTGAGCACAAAAATGACAAGTTTGTTGTGTATGATTATGTCTCCAACGGAAGCATGGCACCAACAATAATGGTATTGTTCCCTTGTCATGGATACAAAGACTCAACATCTGCATCGGGGTGGCTCGTGGACTGCACTACATTTACTTTGAAACCAAGATACCTATCATGCACCTTGCTGTGAAATCGAGCAACGTTCTTTTGGACCATAATTTGGTGCCTAAAGTGGCATATTTTGGACTTTGCAAGAAGCACCCCCAAGAGGAGTCAAGGCCAAAGCCACCAAGAGTTGAGTTGAGGGAGAACTTGGAGGTTAGTTTGGAATACATGGAGCCGGAGTATTTTATGACTGGATGGTTATCAAACAAATCTGATGTGTACTCTTTTGGGTGGTGATGTTAGAGATTTTGTGTAGGAAGGAAGCATTTTTTTTAACCCCAGATGGAGATTGTGTGTACCTTGTTAAGTGGTCCTTTGATGATGAAAGAAAGGGGGTTTTTGAGAAGATTGTTGATCATATCTTATTGGAAAAATAGCTTGTTGGGAAGTGTTCATTGAGATTGTTCAGAGATGTTTGGCTTCAGTTGAAGAGAGGCCAACAATGGGTGAAGTGGTGGTGGTTCTTGAAAATGCATTTCTGTTACAAGAGAGAGCAGATGTGTGAAGGAGTGTGATGAGCCTAGAATTGATACGTGACAATGGCATTAGGAAGAGAAACATAAGCAGAAGGAATATCATTTATTGTTGTACTTTTATGTTTCTGTTCAATTTTTGCAATTTCACAATTCTTGTAAAGCCTTTCTTTTCCCATATTTAAGTGTTACAAGTATATCACAGTAGAGTTATACCTAGCCGCAGATAAATTTTTCTGTACTTGGAGACTCTCAGATTCTGATAAACTTGGCTAGATTTCTCTCCACGCATACTACTAAGTGGAGGTAATTGGAGGGTCCAAGCGCGATCACAGTCCACACTAAATATGAAAAACACATAATCTTCCTTGGGTTGTTTTGCTTTGACCAAACACGCCAACAACATAAGCACGTGTAACAGAAAACTCTGAGTTATGAACATTCACATTAACCTTAGAGTTTGTGTGTTTTTTGAGCTTTAGAATATGTGAGGGTCAATTCAAACAGACCTTTGAATCTATCACTCAGTGTTGCACTAATGTTGTGTTTGAAGGTGTTTACTCCGTTGGTTTAAAGCGATATGCACAGATTTGTGAAGGGGAACTAACTTTGGGGTTCCTCACATGATTGAGAAGATTTGAAGAGAAAGAATAGAAGATTACCACTTTGTCTTTAATTTTTCAGTTTTTTTACTATGCAATGCAACTCTCCATAGTAAAATTTCTGATCATGCAAAGATTTTTGAGCAACATTGTGTCGAACAATAAATGTGTTGACCACCACGAGTAGGCGAGCTTTTATCATGATATGAAAAACCCATTAATATATAGATCTGTTGGCTACATTCAAATCTTGGTTTCGTGATGTGGTTGGTGTAAGGTGCTTTGTGCATGTGTTGGTTGGTTAGTGGTGGTGGCTTTGAAGATAGGTGGTGTCTAGGTCCTACTGTGTGAACACGAGTTCTTGTGCATCAACGAGTTAGGTGAGATTGATGTTCTTCGTTTGAACATGCATAGAGTTTAAAATTTTTTCTGAAATAAAGATAACGATTATACTTCAAAAATAAAACCACATAATTGATAATAAACTATTTGGCTTTTTCTAAAAGCATAATCGATTATCTCCTCCCATAACCGATTATACTATTTATTATCCTCCCATAACCATAACCGATTATACTATTTATTTTTCTTTTGATTTATGTGATACATTTGCATAGTCATGAATTTCTCCTTCTTTGCATAGTTAAGGTTGTACTTTCAACATCATTTACACTTTTAAGGTTTTAGAACAATTTTTTTAAATATTTTATTCCAATTTGAAGATTACAAAAGTTGGTGACCTGAGGTTAATAATAAGAAGATTAAAATCACTCCTTCATATTGGTTGACTTTGAAGTATCAAGGTAAGAAATTGTCATCTTCAATCATGTCTGAAGAGCTAAATTACGACTACGAATTGAATTTCATACTTAAAGCAAAGATGCAGGATCGCAATGTCAGAAATGTAGTTTAAATGTTAATGACAAACTATTACATTACGTCTTCATGCACATATTGAGTCCGAGGCCAATAATTTCTCTCAATATTAATTAATTTAAAATATAATATATTGATTAATTGACGTCAAATACAACATATGATAAAATGAAAGAATAACATGTCTCTTACCTAAGACATTGTGATTAAACAAATCATGACTCAAAGATGTGGACTTATTCATTAATGCTTTCATGCAATTAGGCTGGTAACATTAAGCAAGTTGAATATCTTTTAAGTGATAGTATCAGACAACATGGTAGGGTGAATCATAATTATGAAGAAGACAACAAGAGCCATCAATACTATGCATGTTGAACACATTGCACCTCAACCCCTAATCCCCCATGTTACTCAAATGTTTTTACAAATTTATGATGATAGTCACATGTTGCAACAAGGATTAAATAATTAATTTAAACATTGATGTTAGTTCAGGTTTTGAGAGTGTACCACAGATTTGACGACAAAGACCTGATTACCTGCCTGACTCTCTGGAGTGATAGTTGTCATTATTTCCTATTTTTTATGTACAATTATTATAATTTAATTCTTCATTTCCATGATATTGTATTGTATATTTAATATTCTTCATATTGGGACTTAATTTTTACACCTATTTTAGTTTGTTTTATTAATTTTTAGGAAATTTATAAACTTAAATCTTTTACAATTGTTTAAATTTAATTTTTCATTCATTCACAATGTTTATTTTCTTTTCATCCGACTTCAGGATCATATTGAAACAATGTATGGATAACAATAAGTTTCATATCCAACTAATTAATCATATTTTATTTTAAATTAATTTTTTTTATAAAAAAAAATTGTATCTTATAATTTCACCAGTTAAAAAAGTTATCAAATATATTTATTTACATCACTAAAAAGTTACATTTTCTTAATCTAAACAACCTTATTTTCTACTCTCTCTTTTTTCATTCAAATCTATCATATTCCTCTACATCAAATTTATCATTCAATGGAAACACACCCTAAGGACTCCCCCACCCTGAGGCCAGTATAATATGCACGTACATATTATTTACAAGTTTATTTGATTATAAAGATAATCATTTCCTGCATTTCTGTTCTTAACTTAAATGCCCAGGAAAAAAATATATATTTTGTTCTACCCTCGTAACACACTTTTCCATGAAATTAAGTATAACAGCATCAACAGCAGTTGATGAACCACAATCTTGTATTGTCAAAACCAAGATCTAGCACTCAATTAAAATCCAAAACAGCACCTCAACTGTTGGTGTTGTTCTTTAAAGTAGAAGATAACTATGAAAAGTTGGAAAACTTCCAGATTCTCGTTAGTGAAATACTATATTGAGTTGCCTTTATTTCAACAATTAATGCAACATAAATACATAACCTCTTACCCTTCAGCTGTTCATGAAAATTGAGAAAACCATGAGTCCCTTCCATCGTTTCATTTTTAACATATATTAGATCTTCTGTGATCATCTTTTCCTTATCACTTCCTTTTAGACACCCCACTGATTAACTTCGTCACATAACAAATGGGTTCTCTTTTGTGTTTGCTTTCGGTCATTATTCTTACCTTGTGTTACTGTGTTGATGCTGCTTGCTCTAATGGAAAATGCAAGGTTTGTATGCCCTACCACCTCTTACATATGAACCATGCCTTTAACTTCTCAGTTTTGAAATTATACTTGTTTCCAATGTTTTATCAGCTAAATGATGAGTGCTCCTCTAATGGTGATTGTGGACCCGGGCTCTATTGTTTCTCATGTCCACTTGGGTTTTCAGGCTCTAGGTGTGTTAGATCTTCTGTCACAGATCAATTCAAGCTCATAGTAAGATTCCAATTTTTCGTTTGTATTTGCCTTATTTCACAAGAAACTGTCACAACACAGGCATAGAGATAACAGCCCACCCAAGTTGTATGTGTCAAGCTTTTTGAAACGCCATCATTGAGTGACATAATTTAGAGTAGTTAAAGGCTAGAAACTTGTTCCATCATTTTAAATAATCTGAAATATTTACTCTTAAAAAAACTACGAAAATTTTTCAGGGATTTGTATTGTAATAATTATTATTTTTGTATACCAAAAGACAAATATAAGTTATAGTATGACATATATACGCACACATTTTCTTTAGAGGGAAATGGGATATTTGGGGTGTTTCATCTTAATCAATTTTTAACTGCTTGTTTTCTTTGGTATAGAATAATTCTCTTCCATTCAACAAATATGCATTTTTGACAACACACAATTCTTTTGCTATTCATGGAGAACCATCTAACACAGGAGTGCCTCGAGTTACCATCACTAATCAAGAAGACAGTGTAACTCAGCAGCTAAAAGTATGTTTTTCAATACTACTAGGCTTATCTTCTGTTTACTTTTATGATTTTCTGTTTCTACTACTTGAAAGGATACTTAAAGGTCACTATTTTCTTCCATCAATGTTTCACCTGTAGAATGGAGTTCGGGGACTAATGCTAGATACATATGATTTTGATGGAGATGTGTGGTTATGCCATTCATTTCGAGGCCACTGCCGTGATTTCACAGCTTTTGTATGTAAAATCCATCTTCCCACTAGTGGCTTTTTTTGGCCTACACTTTACCTGATTCTTTTCCCTACAAAGTACAAAGATTTATGTATGACTAATGAGTTCAGCTACACAAAGAACCTAACTTTATATTCAACAAGTAGGAACCGGCTATTGATACACTGAAGGAAATTGCAGCTTTTCTATCTGCCAACCCAAAGGAAATTGTCACACTCATACTGGAAGATTATGTTCAAACACCAAAAGGGTTGACAAAAGTCTTCAACGAAGCTGGTTTAATGAAGTTTTGGTTTCCTCTGACTAGAATGCCAAAAAAAGGAGACTGGCCTCTTGTGAGTGATATGGTTGCTAAAAATCAAAGACTACTAGTCTTCACTTCAATCAGTTCCAAAGAACAAAGTGAAGGCATTGCATACCAGTGGAATTACATGGTTGAAAATCAGTGTAAGATTTCACCAAACATTGAATCTTTCTTGTTCTTCCCATGAACATTGTTATTCCATTGTTAGTTTTCCATTTTGGTGATCTTAATTTCCGCAGATGGGGATGGAGGAAGAAAAGCAGGAAGCTGTCCACATAGAAAAGAATCTTCTCCTCTTGATGACAAGAGCAAGTCCTTAGTGTTGATTAACTATTTTCGCACCTTTCCAATTAGGCCAATCACATGTGAAGATAACTCTGGAGGTCTCATTGACATGCTGCAAACCTGTCATGGTACTGCTGGCAACAGATGGGCTAATTATGTTGCTGTTGACTATTACAAGGTAGAACTTTGGCACATTTTTTACTACTAATTTTGTTGCAGATGATGCTCAAACTCTTGGATTCGTTCATGCATTATTAGCCATAATTTGGGATCATTGTGCAGAGAAGTGAAGGAGGAGGATCCTTTGAAGCTGTGGACACTCTCAATGGGAAGCTATTGTGCGGTTGTAATGATGTCCATGCCTGTGTGGTAAAGAAATTTTCATTCTTTCTTGCTTTCTAGTGCAGAAAAGTTAGTACATAAAAGCACCACAATTGAAGTTTGATTCTTTTTCATTTTCAGCCCGGATCTACTTCACAAGCTTGCTCAGCCCAGAAAGCATAGCAAGTAGCTACAACTAGTATTCAAAACCATTCACACCTCAATAATTACATACGAATTAAACGAATTTAGTATCTTAATATGTATTTTTTTATGTCATTTGGCAGCCAGAAATTCACTATTAATTTTGAAAAAAATATTTTCCCTCCTTTCCAGTTTCTTCTTCTTCTTCCCAAGACATCATGTTTTCACGGCGAAATAATTAAGTGACTACATCACGTACTAAAGATTAGAGATTAATATTCTAAAGGAATTCAGGACATTTC
>Ga0099825_1010088_pt1 | contig 10473 bp, 6 predicted proteins | sample SiratroredBW_FD_76838 | JGI IMG/M metagenome (GOLD analysis project Ga0099825, IMG submission 76838) | Root nodule microbial communities of legume samples collected from California, USA - Siratro red BW | ecosystem: Host-associated > Plants > Roots > Nodule | place: USA: California | collected... | reverse complement strand
TTTCCAGTTAAGTTTAAGAATCAAAATCGAGACTCTATTGATCAAAATAAAATCAAGCATTAAGCATAAGATGAAAATAGCAATGGAGTAGAAACTGAATATTATATTTAAAATCACCAAAATGCAAATGAGTTAAAGAAGTTACATTCAATCCCAAAGTTGCGGAGCTTAGCTACTCATAGTAGCCATTACACTTCAAAGAAGAAAGATTGCCAAAAGAAGAGCAGGAATCCTCAGTAGTTCTTGTTCTTTTCCTCTCTCCAATTCCTCCCAATCCAGATCCCCTTTCTAAAACCCTAAAATTCCTTTTAACGCGTTCTTTCGGGTTCTGGATAAGTGACTTTTCGCTCGGGCGAAAACACCTCGCTTGGGTGCAAATTTGATGTTCTCTCTGGATTGATCTCGCCCAGGCGAAACCATCCTCGCTTGGGCGAGATTTTGATGTGCTCACTGGAATGATCTCGCTCAGGCGAAACCATCCTCGCTCGGGCGAGATTGCCTCGCTCCAATGTCGCCTGGGCGAATCTTCAGCTTAAATAACTCTTCTTTTCAAATCTTTTCTATTTCTTCTTCTCATGCAACTTCCAAGCTCTAGTTTCCTTCATTCTTATCATCTGAAATTCACAATAATTAAGATCAAATATCTTCTCTTGACTCATGACTCAAATTAACAAAGTGAATCCAAAAACTTTCAATTCAGAGGTAATTATTATCATAACGATCACTTAAGCCCACAAAAACTTCAGTTTATAATGTATAAAAAACACTAAAGAATGGTACTTATCAATAAACACAGTTTACGAAACTTTAGATGGGCATAGATATAAGCATGTAACAATATGTTTAACCTCAATATTTTAAAATAAGTAATTTAAAAATATGATTTAACTAAGGAGGAATTGTGGGTTGTTTATTCTTTTATTTTTCATTAAATTCATTTCATTAAATTGATTATAAATACAAGAATCACTCAAAAGAAAAATATCTTTTTCAGTTGAATTCACTAACATGAAACCAACATAGTTAATTGTCTATTCATAATATTGACTGAATGTATTATTTTATAATAATATTTATTATTAATTTGTATTTTTTATAATGTTATAATAATTATCTATATCTTTATTTTAATATTTAATGTTATAATAATTTTTTTTATAATTTTAATAAAAATTAATAATGTTTATTTTATATTTAAATCATGATATTAATTAAGTTAGTACTTACAAATATTACCTTTTTACAAAATAAAATAATAACAATATAATTGTTAAACAAATAAGATTGTTAGTATTGTCATAAATACAATATAATTGTTAAACAAATAAGATTGTTAATAGTGTATAAGAGTCTGGCTAAATCTCTGTTAGGATGAGAAAAAATGACATTATTTTGCCCATTATCATAAATTCAACTTATGATTCACTCTAAAAATTTTTATTTTTGATTTTTTTTCATTGAATTAAATCCAATTTATTCATCAGCAAAAAAATAAATACCTATGTAACAGTATATTGACTTGAGATTTCTGGACTAGATACATCTTTGTCTTCAATTTATTCTCATTTTATGTTAAGGTTCTGTACTAGTTGATTCCATTGTAGAGGAACTCCACAAGAGTAAGAGATGTAATGCTCTATTAATTTGTTCATGTGACCAAAAGTTCCTTAAAATTATAGTATTATATTATAATAATATTTATTATTAATTTATATTTTTTCTAATATTATAATAATTATTTATTTATTTTTCAATATTATAATAATTATTAATTTAAATATACTCTCAGTTAACATATAAACATGAACTATTTTTATCCAAATTTTTTTTATGATAAACAATTAACACGTTATTATTAATAATAGTTTTATTTTGTTAAATTGAGATATGAATAAGAGAATTTATTAAAATCATAATATTTCAGTTTAAATTTTAATATTTAATATTATAATAATAATGCGTATCTTTTCAAATTTGATAATAATTATAAATTATTATTAATATATTTTAAAAATTTCTTTTTTCCGTAACTTTAATAAAAATTAATAATGTTTATTTTATTTTTAAAGTGATATCATTCATTTAATTGAGAGACACAAGTTACTGAAATTTTAAAAATTTAATAATTTAACTTTTTCAATGTTTGAATTTGTTTTATTTAGTAATCATCGATACGATTATGCGTTTGTATTCTTTAAAATTTATAAAAAATAAGTTTTTTAAAATATATTTTAATTTTTATATTTTGGTTCTTGAATATAAAAATATAAAAAAGTTCACTATAAGAAAAATTACTTTTATTGGAGATTATATTTGATATTTCCAGAGGTTTAAACCCCCACTAAATACATTATCCCTGGTTTGGATTTTTTTGAGAAAGAGTCAACGTCGTTAAGTGATTACTTACGATTTTTACTACCAGATTGACAATTATTAACTCCTGTTATTTCTGGGATTTCTGGGAGTTTTAAATCTCACTATTTTTGTAACTTTCACCCGATTTTGAAAGTAAATTCAATTAAATGCATCGATTGTGTTTTATTTATCAAATTTATTAATTAAATTTATAAAAATACTTAATAAATCTTAAAAAGAAAAATATTGGTATTTAAAATTTAATGCAACATTCATGAAAGCAACAAAAAAAAAAAGTCTACAAGTAAGTAAGATAATGTAAACTTCAAACTCTAAAGGTTTTTTAACATTACAGTTTCATTAGTTCTCAGTTACAAAATTAAGCATAATGAAAAAACTAAATAACTATCCAATTATGATTCTTGATGTTAGATCATTAATTTCTTGGTTAGGGCCACTTTCTTGATCATATACCTGATATATAAAGAATAATAATAATTAGTAACATTCAAATTATAATATAAAATATATATTAATTTAATCAAGATTTAAATATTACCAATAATGTTTGAAACTTAACATAGTCACGAGCCAATTTACTAGGATAATCTTGAACTAAAAAATTCATCGATATCTTCGTTTCATTGACTTGTGATGTTTGTGTAAAAACCTATTTTAAAACACAAAATTAATAAAATTAGTCAAATTCAATAATATTACAACTGAACTCAATAAAATAATTCTGAAGAAAAAAATCTTACAAAAAGTTTGTGACTCAATTTAAAGAAAAAAGTTACTTAACTGTGGTTAACTGTGGTGCACGACATTGGATATGTGGTGTCTACTATTTTAGCCTCTCAAATGGCTTTGTTTTTCCATGGTTTTGCGGTTGTAGGATGACCTTACAATAAATTAATACGGGCAGAGGTAGCACAGTTTTTGTAGACTACATTTAATGAATTAGCAAAATATAAAATAAATATTAAAAATTACAAATAATAATGATCAAGTGATAAAATATAGAAAATATATAACGTGTACTATAGTCACATCAAGGAATAGCCCATTAGTTCACAATAAGATCAGTAAAATTAAATGTAACTCTGTTTTGAACATTAGAGGTTACTTTCCAAAGTATACTTCCTCATGCAGTAATAAAGGAGCCAATATGGTCAGAATTACTGTCCAAAGAGGAGTGAACATTGCGGAGAAGAGAGGACCTTTGAGTGAGATGCACCATGCTTGGATAAAGAATATTCCTGTAGATCCTATAACTCCCTACACATATTAATTATGTCATTTGTAATATGGGATTTTAATATTTAATTAGTCCACTACTGATATGCATTTAATTATATAAGTTTTCTTCTGATGTAAAATTAATCATCCACACACTTATTGCATATAAAAAACAACCAAATTCAAGTAGAGAATTAATCTTCCATGCATAACAGTGTCACTAATTGCAGTATTGCCATAAAACACATCCAAGCACAAAAAGATAAGGGGTTAGGGTGGCTTGCAGAGACCCATGCAAACTTATATTTTATGACAAAAATATGAAGGTGTAAGATAATGTAAAAGTTTTTCCAGTCAAAACTTTACCTCCACTAACAGAAGTTCATCCTATTTAATATGTACCAGCAAAAACAAGTCTAATTAGAAACCATGCATTCGTGCCATATGTTTCATTGTTTCAAATGTAATTAAGTTGTTGAAGCTATGTGTGCCATACATGGTATCCAGAGTAAGAGCAGTAGAATGGATAGACAACATAACCAAGAGAATCACTCTAAGAACCCTTATGACGGTATGCAAAATTGAATACCTGAAAAGAAACATTAAGATTAATTACAAAATTAACACACACAACACTTAGCTAGCAAGAAATGAAAATGAACAATTTATGCATATTTATTAATTACTTTGATGGTTGCTTTAAGCAATTTGAAGGATATGTTGATCCGAATCTCTGAATACTATTGAAGAAGCTGCCAGTGCAGCTGCCGTTTCTGCTGCCACTGCTACATCGGTTCCTTTCAAGGGAGAGTGCGATACTGCCTCCTCAAAAGTTTAATGTATTGAGCCATAAAGCCTTCAAATACCTGCATCCAAGTTTCCAACAACTCACCAATAGAACTTTGGAAAAGAAGAAAAGAAATTTAAACTAAATTACAACACATAGCACTTGGAGGAAAGAAGTTCTCTTCAAAAGTTGCCTCTACTCTTCAAATACTCCATAGCAATAGACAATACACTTGCCTGGAGGGCACTTTCGGATAAACACGTCTTTAATACTTCTTTTTCTACCATGCAAATTCCCTAGTACTCTCCTATAACATAACTCCTTTTTTTTCCTTTTAAAAAGTGATCAACTCTTGTAATTTTTTTAATAACCCCAAACATAGCGTAGTAATATCCTTACAGTCTTAAAAAGAAATTGAAATAAACACTAAGTGAACATGTCTCTCCTGTTATATAAGAAGCATCATCAGATGCCAAAAATGTTGTTGCAGCAGCCATGCCTTCTGTCGTACCAAGCCTTCCAAGCAATGTCTTATGTTCAACATCTTTCCTCTGCAGTAACATAGAATGATTAAATGTCGAGGAATGGAATTCAACTGGATTATTTGATTAAGAGCATCTATCTAATGAACTCATGCTTAGTTCAACATTTTTCAAAAACCACTTCACTTCACTTTTGTTTTTCTTATTATTGTTCGATTTCAAATTTCAACAAATACATAAATTAACATATAAACAGTAACACTGTTGTAGTTACCATTACTATACCTTCAGGACTGACTCTAATGGCTTTCCAATGACTGAATCTTGCAGAAACTGGCAGTTTCTCGTTCTCCATCTGCAAATGAAAAATACGAGAAATCCGAGAAATCTTTCCTCTGCATGCTCGGAGAGAGAACAGAAGCGGGATCGTCGTCGTGAACCGCCGCTTTCAGCGGCGTGTTCTCGTCATAAACGTAACCGACTGATGCATTGTCTTCGCTAACCATATCGTGATTCAACATCAATTTGGCCTGGTAAAGGTATTCGTCAGAAGAGACTTGTAGTCTGTTTGTACGGCAGCGGAGAGGTGGACGGTATGAGGAGCGGACAGCGAAAAGTGGACGGTGGTAGATTGGCAAGCCGGAGGGGAAGAAGAAGATGTCTGACGGGGAGTGATGGTGGAAGGAAGCGTGAAGTAGTTGAGGAAGGCAGAAATATAATCTCCTGTTTAAAAAAGTAAAAATCAAATTTCATGAATCAAATTGAGTAAAAAAAAACCGAATTTGGAAATAATTTAACTATGTGATTTGAAGATGAAGATGAAAACCTTTGTGCGAGCCTCAACCACATCAAACAAACCTTTTGTATGCGGTGAAGTGAAACTTACAGGAATTTGAAATTCAATTTAAAAAAAATAAAATGATAAAATTTTACTGGGGTTTAACTAAAAAGCGTGAAAACTTATTGGAAGTTTAGAAAACCTGCGCTATGATCGTGTTTTATTTGAGGTTTTCTAACCCCAACTAAAAAACCTCTCCTAAAATTAAGATTTTTGGTAGTGATTGATTGAAATAAAAGAAATATTCATGCTTAAAAGATAATTTTATAAAAGAAGTGTCTTTTAAATCTCTATTCTATTTCATGTAATTAAAACTAATTTAAGTTTGTTTAATGTGATAAGTTATATGTCTGTTACATTTTTATATTTCAGTTATTATACAAGATAAATATTTAAACCTCTTAACAAAATAAAATAAAATAGAAATATAAGACTATGCAAACATGGTTAAATAAATAAAGATTGTTTTTAGTGTTATAGGAATAAGAGTGTCAAAGTATTTATATGATTAATATATGTATTACAATCTCTTTAAAAAAAATATTGATATTTTAAAAAAATATTAGACCTAAAATTAGGACTAAATTTAGATATTTTAATTATTGAATTAAATAAGTAAGTTTTAAAACTTTAAATATTTGAAACCTTTGCACATTATTTTGCCTATCATTGGAGAGATGTTTTATATATCAATTTTCTTATGGGTTAATCTAATAAGTTCTAACTAGAGGATAAAAATCCAAATTTTCAATCCAATTCATAATTATTTAAGTTTATATTACTTTAATTTTTTTTAATAAATTTATTTCATATTTAAATACATATTTTTGAATTTCAAATTAAATCTATTCAATTATATTTAAATTAATTTAATTGGGTTTGTATTGATATATGGAATAGGTATGTTCCAATCTAACCTAAAAATATTTCATTCAAATAAATTTAAAAATCCAAAATTATTAATTCTCATCACTTCTAATAATTTTTTATTTTAAAATTGTGAATTAATACAAATATTATCGATATTGTTTTATTCTGTACCATAATATAGTTTTGATGTTATTAAAAAATAACACAAAATAAATAATACTAATCATATATTATTGAAAACAACAACAAATATCAATAATTATATATATATATATATATATATATATATATATATTCATTTGTCTTTTTATGTATATATTTATAAACTAATGTTAAAACATTGTAGTAGATTTTAAGTATTTGTGATTAAAAAAAAAATAATTTAAGAATAAAATAATACTAAAGTTATTATATTAATTAAGGATCCTATTCGTGTCACCTTTTACTATGTTGTTTTATAACATGTTTAGTTAGAGAGTGAGTAATTACTTTTTTAAGTTGTGTGGTAGTGTTTTTTCGTTATTTATTAGTTTCTTTTTATTTTATTTTTGTTTTCATTTGCAACTTCTGTAAAAGAAACTTCTACTAGAAATTAAAATAATTTGTGCAACAATTTAAACTATTCAAATTATATTAAAATTTAATATTTAATAAATATACAATTTGTATACATAAGGACGAGTTTACAGTATATCTCTATACTAAAAGAATTAGATTTATATTTATAATTAAAATTCATATATGGTAACCAAAAGTTTATAAGTAATTGAATTATATATGAATTTATGGATAGATGAAATTTCGTATATGTAATGAGAGTGTACATAATTTATATACTGAATCAAATCCATATGTCAATTTACATATAATGATCAAATCCTATATTTTGTATGTAATTAATTTTATTAATTTTCATTTTATTATTATTATTATTATTATTATTATTATTATTATTATTATTATTATTATTATTTTCTCTAACTCTAATGTGTATTTTAATTCACTCTTTTAAATCCAACTATGGTTTAGATATAATAAAAAAAATTCAACCTCGTCATTTAATATGTTAATCTAAATAACTTAAAATATTAGTAAAGAAAAATATCAAAAAATACATAAAACTTTATTTAATATCTACACTTATTTATTAAGTGTAGGTATTTTTGCCAAATATATTGTTCAATTTTGTTAGTGGAGAAACCTATACATTTAAAAGAGAAGAAGAAGAAGTTAAATTAATGTAGCAAATAAATATTAATGAAGTAATAAAAATTCAATGATCAAAACTTACATCTCTAAATCATGTATTTGAATAGTTTCTGGCATCCTAAACATACAACAATTATTGCAACGTTTATGTCCACCTTAATATTTAAAAAAACAATTATGTTATAAAAACAGTTTATATACAATTCAAAAATAATTAAATTGTACTTTAGAAAAAAAATACCGAAAAAGCACTGTGATGGAGGACTTAACATTCTACATTTTTCAATCCTAATCTATGTATAGTGAATAGATATTCCCTATGATAAGAAAGAAATTTATTATAACAATTTAATTATAATTAATAAAGTCATAATCATAAAGAAACCCTTAAGAAATGAAGTAAATATTTTAAACTTACTTTACTTTTCTTTGTAGAGTATATTGTAGGCTTTTATGCGAGAATGGTATAATTGTTTTCGTTAATTACAAAAATGAGTAATTTTTTACTTATAAAAATACATTAATCATGTTATAGAAGTATAATTTCACGTGAAGAAATTATATGACACTAGTGTTTAATTGAATAACATCACATTAGTTAAAAATGAAGAAATTATATGACACTAACATGATTTTAGTGTTTCATTGAACAACATGACATTAGTTAAAAGTGATAAATAAAAATTGTCAAGCTGCGAAATGAGTTTGATTATATTTAATCAAAGTCATGCCATGACTTTAGTGTAAAATAATATAATTGAAGTCGTGTCACTTTAGTTATATTATTTTATACTAAACTCGTTCACCTTATGCACGATTTCAGGTTGAATTTTTTTTTATGTTTTGAATTAAAAAAAAGTTTTATATTTTTTTTATGTTTGAAATTTAAGAAAAAAAAAGTTAGATTTGAAGGCTTAAATATGTAGGGTATATAAGTTAGTGATTAGGGTTTGGGATTGTAATGAAGGTTTGAGGTTAGTGTTCACAATTAGGGAGGATTTATGATTAGGCAGAGGCTAATTGTGTAGTGTTTAGATGATTCAATTTTAGCTTTAATTACGTGTTTGTAGTGGATCGAAGTGTTTGAGATGGAATTTGAAGTGAATTAGGTGTGAGGTTAGGGCAACACACCTAAGAGGGAGTAAGAGAAGTCTAGAAAAGAGATTACTCTAAGGAGAGATTTTGAACCAGAGTGAAGAGGCAAAAATTGACCAGCATTTCATTACTTATTCAAATCTAAATTTTCAATTACACAAGCTTCTTATTTATAGACTAAAAGATTACCTGTCTTGCAAGTTTTTAAGAAACTCTCCAATAAGAGCTTGACAATTGACAAGCCATGAGTGAAGACGATCCTTTTCATTGAAAGAGTTTCATGTGGCAAAGGTAACTTACAACCCAAACTTCAAATACTCTCTCATGAGAGGTGGACAAGTGTCAAAGGAAATTGGGAGAAGTTCCCATGTGGGACCTTCTTGGACTCATTTTTCCCAGGTAGCACCTTCTTGGAGGCTTCTTTCAAAGATGACTGTCCACTTTTTCTTATGGGATTCAATATCCAAAATTCTATTATACTTGGGACAAATTCTTGCTTCACCTTCATATTCTCATCTTACACCTCTATAAAATTTAAAATTCCCAAACTGCTTTTATGGAAATGACAAAAAAGGACACTGTCTTTTTTTATATAAAAAAACACACAGTGAAGCAGCACAATACTGGATGGTCGGACGTCCGGTTTATAAATTGCAAACCGAATGCAAAATTTGGGGGTGGAAGCCAGTTTGAAATTTGTAAATCGGACGGGGTGTCATCCAGTTAACAAAAGTGTTGGTTATTTGCAAACCGGATGACGTCCACCCACTGGCCATCCGGTTTGCAAATAACCAACACTTTTGTTAATCGAATGGGGTGCGTTCGGTTTAATAACTTTCCAAAGGGTAAAATGGCGTTGGTCCATTGTTTATCATAATTCATTTGGATTTGGTTTATTAGGTTTGGTGCATACCCTTAACCAGGTTTTGAATTGAGTTCTTATATATATTGTAGTGCGTAGGTTGTTGCTCTAAAATTTGAATTTGGATTCGATATTTCAGATTGTTAGGTTTGATGATTTGTTTATTTAACTAAATTTTGGTAGCCATCAGAGATAGAAAGAATTGGTATCAACAATATACAAGAAGTAATTTATAGGCGGGAAATCTTGCTCATAGAACTTGTTTGCTTTAGGGTAATATGGATCTGGTGTTTGGAAGTGACATTGAAGGTGTTATGATTTGAACTTCCTATACTCTTCACAATTTTTAATTTTCATATCTATGAGGGGGAGCCCTGTGTGAGGATAACCTTCCCCTTTGGAATATCAAACTGATTATAAAAGTTGCATTATCACAATTTTATTGGATTCCACTATAGATTGCAATGCTGAATTTTTCCACACTTTCTGTAAGTCACTTATTCTCAAACTTTGTTGTCTTTGTTTTCCCAAGATATAGAATTCGTGTAGGTTTCTCATCTCCAGTCCACCGAAGAGATGCAGATCACCGTTTTGGTTTTGATTACAAGTACCTACCACAAAGCCATGGATATGGTAGTGGGAGAGATGTAGGTTTAATATATATATATATATATATATATATATATATATATATATATATATATATATATATATATTTTTTTTTTTTTTTTTATAT
>Ga0099825_1010087_pt1 | contig 10475 bp, 3 predicted proteins | sample SiratroredBW_FD_76838 | JGI IMG/M metagenome (GOLD analysis project Ga0099825, IMG submission 76838) | Root nodule microbial communities of legume samples collected from California, USA - Siratro red BW | ecosystem: Host-associated > Plants > Roots > Nodule | place: USA: California | collected... | reverse complement strand
ATAAAAATTCTTGAAAATGTGGTATATTTTTTTTACTTCAATACATGGTAATTAATTTTAATTATCTTTTTTTTTATTTTTTAGAGTAAATAGATATATATATATATATATATATATATATATATATATATATATATATATATATATATATATATTGAAATATGAAGTAAACATGAGTCTAATTGTGATCTCTAATTAGGTCCATAAGCCCAATTACAAAAATATAAGCTAAAGCAAGCAAAGTTATATTTGCATGGGTTCTTTTATAAAATTGAGCAAATTAGCCTCAACTTCAAAGAAACATAGAAAATAACATAAAATTCCAAATCCAGGAAACCATACGTCCATTTTGAAGTCCTAGAAATATAGAATCCAATGCCACTAGAATAAAAAAAAAATCTACAAAAAAAATTATTACCAAAATAGTGAGAAAATGTCAGATGAGCTCAAAATGCAAAGTTTAAGCAAATATGTACATTGAACCCAATTTATTACTACATAAAGAAAATGAGTTAGAAAAAGAAAATAAAGCATATGAAAAGTGTTTTCACGTTATAATAAACTATAAATGTATGTACAAAACATGTGTCATCAACAACTTACGACTGTATGAGGCGGATGGACTATGTAGTGATGATAGATTGTCCTTTTTACAAAGTTGATGGTGTAAAACAACTTTGACACAATCTCAAGAAATCTTTTGACGTTGACCATTCTTGTGAGATCTTCTTGGTGCACTACAAGAAAAAGTTAAATTACCGATGAAATTTTATCCGTCGGTAAAATATCATTATCGACAATTTTATCGACGGATATCATTCGTCGTTAAATTTATCGATTAATTTATTGACGAATTTACCCTAAATCCGTCGATAAATTTATATACAATCAATTTATTGACAAATTTTGGGTGTTTCCGATGGATTTGTCTTGTTGGTAATTTTTTTTTTTTTTTTTGTAGTGTGGTTAGATGAAAAAAAATTCTCTACAAATGTAGTAAAAATATTTATATGTTAATAGCAGTACTATGTAAGCTCTTGAAACACATATCTTCTTGTCTATTGATAATACTTGTTTTATTCACACTTTCTTGGTCTAATTGCATGTTATAAGTGTTTTTTTGTTTTAATTTCTAGTTTTTCAGAGAGATTTTTATTTTTCAAAGGATTTAAACATTATAGTGAAAACTAGGTTAATATTTTGTTTTAGATAGATTTCTTTTATAGATTTCTAATTCATGGTTTTATTGAATTTTCATATTTTTAGGTTCAATTGTTGTAGTTGTTGGAATGAAAATATGAGAAGGAAAAAAAGAAAATAAGGTTTGATGCAAAAAAGAAACAAGGTGTGACCTAACTTGACAGATAGGACGTTATTTGAAAGATCTAAGGGCATTTTCATCAACAAAAATCTTAGAAGTCAGAAAGAAAAAATTGGAATTTTAGTTGAAATATGACTATGTCACATGTAGTTACATAGAATTTTCGAAACTTTAGTTAGCATTTGATATAAAACTGACTTTGGCAATATCGACGCACACTTTTAGATTTTAGTTCAGATTTCATTTTACTTTAGTTTTGCTTTTTATGAGAATGTTCCAGAGAGAGAAATATGTTTAGGGTTCAAGTTCTTATTCTTCCTTCTCAAAGTCCTTTCATTTCACTGATTGCATTAGATATTTTCATGTATGATGAATGTTTTTCTAGGTTTTGTGATTTTATTTTGTGTTCGTTCAATTTTATTGTTCATAAATTTTTGATTAAATGTTTTCGATGGTCAGAGAAAGTAGTTACTTTAGAGTTAGGTGTAGTGGATGATTTACAGTTTTCAATTTCATATAAGGAGTTGATGGTCGGCGATTCATGATCTTATTAGTTTAGTTTTCTTGTTTGTTGTTCTTTCCATTGATGTTTTGGTAATTGTAGTATGTTCTTTTACCCATTTTATACATTTTCAAATTGTTCCTAATAGTGTATGAAATCTTGTAAGTTCCCAGTAGTTTTCCTTGGCGATGACATGTCCTATAAGATAATTGGAGTTATAATCATTAAGTTTCATCTACATGTTGGAATTGAGAGATTGCTTGAAGAGGTTAGCTTTGTACCATTCTTGAAGCATAACTCAATATCTTTTGATGAGCTTGAAATAAAGGAGATATGTGTTTAAAGGTGAGTGAGAAATGTTGAAGGTGATGAGGGGATCCATGGTAATAATGAAGGGTGTAAGGAAGAATGGCTTGTATCCTTAAGAAGGCGTTGTAGTATCTGACCATTTTGTCTAAGATTGGGATATGACATAGAAGGCTAGTTCATGCAAACAAGAAAGGTTTAGTTAAGGTGAAGAAACATGACTTCTTTAGTAGTAACAATATTGAAGAGTTGAAATTTTGTGAACGTTATTGATGATTTTCCTTGTTGTCCTCTTGCAGCGGACTCCTAAGGAAGTTTGAAGAATTTCTTTTTTGTACTAACCAAACTTATAAGAAGTTCTTTATCTCCCCAAGAAAGGTTCCTTGTGGAAGAAACTTAAGGGAGAATTTTCTCCTCTTGTGATGTCTAAGAGAACAAGAGATTTGTTAAAGCAATATCAACTTTCATTCAACTTAAAAATGATTTTTACAAGAATAAAGGGAAAATATTTATAGAATATGATAACTTCTCTTGCACTTTAACCTAAATGATGAGTGACTAATTTCACTTGGACAACACTTTTAAAGAATCTCATGGATCGACATTTTGGGTCTTTAGAAAGGATTATTTCAAGTCATGTGGGACTTCTACTTGAAGCTATATAGAAAACAAGGAAAAAAATATAAGTGAGGGTTCAATTGTGTTTTTAAAATTCTTTTAAATCTTTTCATAAAGTATCGCTTGATGTTTAATAACTAGACAATTGTTCATGTGAAAGACAATATGTCAAATAATTTTAAAAATGTCCCTTTTAAAAATATTCCCCTTCTTTAATTAGCACATGTAAAATAAGCTGAAAACATGAAGAACACAAGAAGGAATTGTTGAATTCTGTTTTTAAAACTTTTCACTATTTTTCACAAATATCATTTGATATTGTGTTATCAGACAATAAGTTTCAAATTAGATGATCTGATGAAATATTTTCACAAACTTAGTTTTATGGCTCTTCCTTCTTAGGTTAGTTATAGACAGATAACATGTAAAAACGAAAGGAGAATAGAGAGAGTTTTACACAATATTTTATATCATCTCGTATGGTACAGTAGACTACCTCGTGTTCTTAACTAACTAGTGAAGTTTTACTGGAAAATTATTTTTGCAACACTTAAGTGTTATTTCTCCAAACCACTTTTGACATAACTCAAGCTTAACCAGGTGTTATTTCAACTCACAACCATTCATGGTTGACCATGTTCAAGTATTATTTACCACAAGTCACTTCTAACTTAACTAAGTATTCTTTAAGCAAGTCATGCATGACTTAAGACAAACGTCTCAGTGATTAAAAGATTACATTTTTGCTCAATTGAGAAGGTAGTGTCTTTTGATACAATGGATTAGGTTCTCTCTAATAGTTTGCTAAGATGAACATAAATAGTGTTCTTAAAGAGCTTTAGGTCATAGAAATATTTAACAGTTCCAACACTGGCAAAAATATGGCTATTCTTCTTAATCTTCTAAATCTTCTATTTGAAGTATATCTTTGAGGCTTGGAAAAAATAGTCTTTTCATTCTCTTTTTCTGGCCATTGAGTAACTTTGAACTCTCTTGATTGTCTTATTCTTCAATTATCTTCTTATAAGTTTTAAACCTTAAACATTGAATGCATTGCATGCAACATTCATTTATCTTCTCTTATTCACACAAACTCTGTAATAGCTGATAGTATTTACTTCTCTCAATAGCATAACCTTTTACACCAAATAATAAAAAAAATACATATTGTAAAGAACATATAACTAGGACAAAGTTGACAAAGTTGAAAATATCTCGTGTTAGGAATGTTGGCAGAACTTGCGGCTTTTGTTTGAAACTAGAAATATTTAAATGATGCTTTGTAGTTACGTGATCTTTTTGATGACACACATTGAAGATATCCTTTTGAGTGATAGACTTTAAACTTTAAAAATATTTTTTATTCAAATTAGCTTATAGTCTTCACGTGTCTTTATTATTTGATGTTCGTGTATCTTCAATAACCCTTAACTATTACATAAATACTAATAGTATCTCTTTAGTAACTACTGGTTCATACATATACGTTATATACTAATATTACTTTAAGTAATTTTACTGATCTCATTATTGACAATAAATAAATCATCAATCACATTCAGTATTGCCAACATATCTTCAATCTCAGTCAGAAATTGCTTGGTAGCAATGCTTTTACTCCTTTCATACCTATCTCCAACCTTCTGACACTCACTGTTGTTGCTTTTTCCCAGCACACTAGATTACTTAACTCCAAAAAACCAGTTTCCTTTCAAAGGCTTCCATTCTAACATCACATGGTAACATACATTTCATTTTATATATTTTATTATATTTTTTATCTATATTCATATTCATAGTTTTTTTTTTTTTTTTCAGAAAGAGAAAGATGCCTCTTGACCCAAGTCACCAGAGAAGCCTAGTACTACAAAAACCAAGAGATGCCGAATGGGTAAGAATAAGGGTTGTTTGCTATTTCTCCATTTTAGAATAATGATAATTACAATGCCTTTGAAAAAAATACTCCTTTTCAGTATTAATCTCGCAAAAGAGATTTAATTTTTAACTATTATTCAGGTTACTATTGGATAAAATAATTAAAAAAAACTCAAAACGCTGTTATTTTTAATAAAAAAAATTGTAAAGATTGTTATTTTGAAACGAAGAAAGTATTGTGTGAAGTTAAGTAATGCATGAGTATATTTTTAAGTGATTTTCTTAGGAAATGACAATAATTAATTTGCTCGTTGTGCCGGATATATATCTTAACACTGTTTCCTTTTTGCAATAGATGATGGTATCTCAAGATATACTCTCAGTTCTACGTCTTCCAATTATCATCAAGCAATTGCGGAACTTGGAAGGGTCTTTCTTTGTTGGAGAGGAAGTCGATGATAAGCCGAGGGCTCGAAGTTGTGCACATTCTGCGATTGCACTCTTCCAAATAGTGCTGGTACACTTACGTGTTAGATTTTATTTTGCTTAGCTATTTTAATTATGAATATGCACACAATGCTGGCCTCTTCCATTCACTTACCAGACCGACTTTCATGAGATTGAGGTATTATGTTTGGAAAAGAAATGGTAACTTCCTGACATGAGTTGTTTTGGATTGGTATTCACTGGCTGCAACGCATAATTTTTGTTTTCATAGCATGTGTAACTTTTCCTTTTGTTACTAGCGAATTGGAAGAGGAAACTTTGGATGCTTTAAAGTATTGAAAGGTAGCATCATTATCACACACATGGATGTTATTTCCCATTGTGTTTGTTTTAGCTACTTACACGAATATTTTATCATTGTAGGACTAAAGCTTATATGGAAGTTCAATCTTTGGCTGCCATAGGTTTCTATTTTACGTTTTCAACTCTTGTTTTTTCCTATAATCGCTTTCATATCGTTTCTTTAGTCATATTTACCTCCTTGCTTCTTTTCTTTAGGTTTCCATGAGAACAAAGTGGCATTTCAACTGGTTTTTTTCTTTTGATATCGTTTCTTTAGTCATATTTACCTCCTTGCGTCTTTAGGTTTCCATGAGAACACTGGGATATTATTCTACGTGGTCTGAAAATAGACAATTGTATATTCAGATGGAGCTGTGTGATCACAGCTTATCCATTAACAATTGCCCACCATTGCTTACTGAACGACATGAAATAGAAGCTTACACAGGTGAGCCTCATTTTATATATACTCCATTAGATAAATAATCAATATGGTCCTTCAATGTGTGAGAAGTTGTCATTTTAATCATCGAAATAATTAGAAATTTGATTTAGTTTTTCAATCTGTAGAACATACAAATTGATCTTTAAATATTATAGTTTAATTCCAAATTAGTTCCTAATACTGTCAAATTGATTCATAAAATTACATTTCTATGACTAAATAGTCGCACAAAACTTAACAATATGACATAATACTTTTATAATTAGAGGAATAAATATTTTGTTATATATATATATATATATATATATATATATATATATATATCTTGTGGATTAACAAATGGAAGATATTCTTAAAAAAAATAATTAATTTAAAAAATATTTAAGTACCTAATTTTTTTTTTATATTTATAGAGAATCATCAAAATTAAAAGTAAGATATAAATTCATATTATTAATATTGAGTTTCTCAAATCTTAAGTCTCATTTTTTATAAGTTAATTTTTTAAGACTGATTACAAAACTTTAAAAACTTAATTATTTCTTTTTTTATTTTTCTTTCATATATGAATAGAAAAAGGAAACTTAAAATTTAATAAAAATTGTTCGAAAAATTTTGAAAAGATCTTTTCAAAAATATTAACTAGTGGACAACTTTAATTTTAATATTTTTGAAAGATGTTAATAATAAATATTTTTTTTATTTTTATATATAATTCTTATTATTGTATATAATTTATATATTTTTATTGTATATTATAAATAATTATAAATATGTGAAATGTGGATAATATGCATCTAAAAAGTTATATTATGATTAATGTTCTATTAAAGATATCTTAATACACAAAATAATTATTTCTAATTTCTGATTAAATAAAAATATTTATATAAGAGGCAGATGATTACATAATATAATATCAATTGATGTTATTGAGTAATATAGATTGTTGTTTGTTGTAAGCTTACTCCCATCATTTATAGAGATTGTTAGAGCCATCATGATTCACGAATTAAAGAATCTGACATGTATGAAGTCATCAATTAATAACTCGATAAAGTCTCAATCCAATAGTAGCATCCAAATTCACCAAGATGGAATTTGTCGATCTTCAAACACCGAGGAAATAAGTCTTTCTCACCAAACCCAATAAGAAACAGCTGAAATAGTTCCTCTTCCACACTTCACAAGGAACCAAATGAATATCATATGGGAAAGGCAAAATAAGAATCTTCTACTACCAGATCTTTCCTTAATCTTCATTATTAGCATAGTGCCTATATAAAAGAAAATGAAGTTCAAATTTCAAGACTTCATGAAGTTATTTAACAAAAATGTGAACTAACATAAAGCATAACATCACTGTAAAAAAACTTCTTTACAATTATTATAGTTGATATTTTATTATTGATGAGACAATTCATATATATTCATATCAGTCTCTAACAATGAAAAGTCTACAAAAACGTAATCAATAATTTACTTAGACAAAAAAAAATGAAAAAACAAGGAGTCGATAACCCTATGTTTAGAACCAAACTTTTATAATTCTGTAACTTTTTTTCATTAACTTTTTAGGTTTATCAATTTTATTATTTAAATTTAAAATTACAGATATTTCTTTTTTTCGTTAATAGTTCATGAAATTATTAATAATGTAATGACATGATAAATATTAGATGGTTTTAATTTCAAGATGAAATATATATTTTATTTTAGATTAGTTAATTATTATTAAATTTTTTAAATTTTTTATTTAATAATAAAATTTAAAAATAAAAATCAACTTTGGATTGTAAAAGTTAAAACTAAATCGTAAATTTATTAATCTTTAAAAATTAATGTAGCAGATCTCATAATTCCTATGTGCTAAAATAAATATTTTAAAAATATAATTTTTTAACGTTATAAAATCTAAATTAGCAACTGAAAGAGTACTTTTTAGGGAATCGAAATACCGAGGAGACTGTTGGGCGGTCATTTTTTTATTATGAATACTGGTTGTCTTTTTTCAATCTTGCATTCCATTAGTTAATAATTTGTCGTAAGGATTTTTCTTTAATCTTAACTAGACCTCATCAAGTTATTTAATGGAAATAGTGAACTAACACAAAGCATAACGTAAATATACAAAATGTTCTATATAACTATAGTTCATAAGTTATTATTGATGAGATAATACACTGATATTCACATCAGTCTTTAACATTGAGAAGACTAAAAAAAAATCAATAATTTAGTTAGACAAAAAACATTAAAATTAGGACTCAATAACACTTCATTTTTATCTTTATCTTTATGTACTCAATCAATTTTTGTTTAACTAAACTTTTACAATTCCACAGTTTTTTTATTAAACTTTTAATTTTATCGATTTTATTATTTAAATTTAAAATTACACATTTACCTTTTTCGTTAATTTATCACGAAATTATTAATAATGTAAAGTCATGATAAATATAAGGCAGTTTCTATTTGAGGATGAAATATATTTTTTATTTTAAATTAGTTATTTTAAAATTTTAAAAATTTTACTATCAAATAATACAATAAAAAATTTAGTAATAAAATTTACAAATAAAAATCAAGTTTGGATGGTAAAAATTACAATTAAAAATCATAAATTTAATATTTTTAAAAAAATTAATCTAGCTCACCTCGTATTCTTAAATGCTAAAATAATTCTTTTTAATGTTATAAATTCAAAATTACATCTTTCTTTAATCTTCACCATTAACATAGTGTCTACATAATGAAAGATAAAGTTCGGACTTCAACACCTCGTCAAGTTATTCAATAAAATTATAGTGAACCAACATGAAACATCAATGTAGAAAATCTATCTTCTATATAATTGTTAATGTTCGTAATTTATTATTGATGAGACTATACATCAATATTCACATCAGTCTGTAGTAATGGGAAGACTAAAATGGAAAAGTAATAATTATTTACTTAGACAAAAAGATGTGAAAACGAGGATTCCATAACCTTTATGTCTATGTACTCAACCAAATATGCTTTTAACTAAACTTTTATAATTTTGTAATTTTTCATTAAATTTTTAACTTTCTCAATTTTATCATTTAAATTGAAGACTTCTTTTTCCTTAACCGTTCTTGAAATTATTAATAACGTAATGACATGGTTTCTATTTCAAGATGAAATACATATTTTATTTTAAAACAGTTAATTAATATTAAATTTATTAAAATGTTATTATTAAATAATACAATATAAAATTAAAAAAAAATTGCAAATAAAATTGAAGTTTGGATGGTAAAATTTACAATTAAATTATAAATTTATTATTTTTGAAAAATTAATCTAACAAATCTCTTAAGTCGTATATGCCAAAATAAATATCTTAAAGATATAAGTTTATTAACGTTATAAAATATGAAAGATTCTTTGGAGATCTAATAGTGAGGAGACGGCCAAACACCCCTTTCCAGAGTATGTCTGCTACTTCACACTCAATTTTCTCAGAACAAAAGTACACTGATTATCACGAACATTTAAATCAAATTGAGAATGATCAATTGAATAAAGCACAGGGATTATATATAAGAAACAATTATTTTTTGTTTACTTAACCTCTTTTATGAATTCCAAAGACCTATAAATACAAACATCGATTAAAGGAAGTATCATTCAATTCTCTTCAGTCTCATGTTATTATTTTTTTTCTCATTGGGACTTGACTGTCAGGAAGTCAATATTAAATGGTGGATCTTTCTTGGCACTTAGTTTGGTAAAAGTTCAGATATAAAGAGCTTGATTTCCATATTACATCTATTGGAAATAATATTAAACATTACTTTAAAATTAAATATTGCAGAGCTAAATTCATTCAATAACATTGTAAAAAAATTAGCAATTTATTTTAAATCTTCGGTTTAATATTTGCTGAGTATGTTCTACTGGATATACTAGTGTATACTATCTATGATTTAGTAGTATCTATGTACTCTTCCTATTTGAGGTAGTATCTATTTAAAATAGCATCTATGTACTCTTTTAATATTTCGAGGTAGTAGTTATTTTTTTAATATTTGGATGTTAATACAAAAATAATTATTAGATTTGATTAGGTTAATATAACTCGATGTGATTCCCATTTGCTTCTATAAATCAAGGCTCAACTAACCTGCAAGTTCCAAGACGGAGAAAACAATGGCCACCAACACAGAGGTTTGCAATATTCTCCCATCTTTTGTTTCTCAATTTCGGTTTTTCAATCTTTTTGTGGAGATCACACAATGTGTGAATGTTGTTTGTGCAGAGGAATGTGGAACAGAAGGGTGTGGAAGAACTGAAACATCTTGGATTTGTTAAGATTGCGGCCATTAAACTCTTTGTGTGTCTTTCGAATCTCTACGACTTCGCAAAGCAAAACTCAGGACCTTTGAGATCTGCTGTTGGAACCGGCGAAGATACTGTAACTACTGTTCTGGGTCCTGTCTACCATAAATTCAAGGGTGTCCCAAACCGTCTTCTCCTTCTTGTAGACAATAAGGTTTCTCTCCTTTTTTTTTTTTTTTTTTTTTTTTTTTTTTTTTTTGTGTTTTTTTTTTTTTTTTTTAATCTTTTTAGGGGTGGCTTTTTTAAATTTTTTT
>Ga0099825_1010086_pt1 | contig 10476 bp, 2 predicted proteins | sample SiratroredBW_FD_76838 | JGI IMG/M metagenome (GOLD analysis project Ga0099825, IMG submission 76838) | Root nodule microbial communities of legume samples collected from California, USA - Siratro red BW | ecosystem: Host-associated > Plants > Roots > Nodule | place: USA: California | collected... | reverse complement strand
TATATATATATATATGTATGTATATATATATATTGAAAGTTGTTAAAGTAATATTAAAAATCACTATTAACAAGTAAAACTGGAAAAATATTTGTGATCTATGAGTTATCTAAAATATAAAATTATAGATAACATGATATATTTGTATTTTATGAAAAACAGTAAATGACAAATAAAATTGGTCATAGCTCGTATTTAATGTTTGAGCTAATTAGCAAAAGGATTTATTTCATGTCCAAGTCTAAGGTTTCTTGTCACTCTCCCGGAATTTAGGAAAAAAGACGATTAATTTTCTTTTATTTGCATGTGTATAAAGATTTTTTACGTCATATTCACTAACAAATAATTTCTTAAACCTTAAAACTATCGTATAACACCATAAAGACACTTTATTTTCTTGACAATAATCTTATAAAGGACACTTTATTTTCTTGACACTATAATCTCTGTCTTTCACTTTGTAGTGTAATGTCCTCTCATGTGGACATTTGTGATCTCTAAACAATATCTATTTATGTATTTTATTGTAATATATCATAAAATATTAATGTAAAAGAGTTAAATGATGATAAAATTTAAATCAAATGAAAAAGTTATCTTCATATTTTTCTTCTTGTTCCTTTGCTCAACATTTAGAGTTTAGATATAGAGAATTTCTTTTTGTTTTTACGATCTATTTCTTTATTTTTCTTACGGATATTCACAAGGCTAAATATATTTAAATGCAGAGGTGAAGATATTCTAGAACTAATAATTTCTTATTTTAAGTAAAACATCAATTTCTTAATGTTAATTTATAGTACAGTAATTTAATAGGAAAATTATGATATTAAAGCATAAAACAATTCAATATTACATAAATATATTTATTTCTATTAATCACAAACTTAAATTTTATAGTATTATATATATCATGAATACCTTTCTATGACTTATTTTATATTCCATTATTCTAATTTTAGTTAGATAAAATTTCAAATACATAATATTTTCAAAAATTTAATGCATTGAATATTTACTTTCCTTGATAAAGTTCTTTAAAATACACTTGTCTGAAAATATTTCAATGTTTATAATTTTCGCTAATTTGAGCTTTCCTTACAATTTTTAATTCTTATTTTTTTAAAATTAGTTTGTTTAGGTCTCAATCCTTAGGTACGGTACCCCGAAACTTTTTTATTTCAATGTCATCACATTTTTCCAGCTTATATTAAAAAAGGTAAATGCTCTGATCAATTCATATACTTTAACTGGTGTCTCCAACTACCAAAATTTAGTAGCGCAAAAATTTATTTATTTCCATCCAGAAAATAAAATAAAATTCAATTCAGTGGCGAAACATGTTTCATGAGTACCTGATTTTTTTTAATGAAAAAATAATAATAAATAGAATTAACTAATTTAAACAATATTAAAATTAACCTCATTATTTAAGTTCTTTTATGGAGGAGGTACGAATTTGAATACTAAAAGTGAAAAGCCACGTGGGTGTTCCTAATTGCACCCACCAACCTTGTTTATATAATTATATAATAACTATTAATTACTTGTATAATTAATAACCATTGTTTATGTTAATAGTAGTTAATATAACCAGTGATTTTTGTAACACGTGAGTAATCCAGAAACCACAATTCATATTCATGAACACACTCAAATTTTTTGATGTCGGCACTCGCCACGTACGAGCCTACTCAAAAGTTTAAGTAGGAGCCATCAATTCCAAACCAGAGATTTTTTTTAACTTTCTTCTTCCTTTTCCACACTTTTCTAAGGGAAACAAAAAATGTGCATCTTTTGGTCCCACGAAGCTTCGATCTTATATGCATATGCAAAGGGCTCTTAATTACGATTTCTCATAACTTCTTAGTGGAAATGTGACTTCATGTCATCCTTGTCTGGTTTTGCACGTCAATTTCTTCTAGAACATGAAGGAGTAGTTATGGAAGTGCTCAGAGAATAATTAGCACTAATAGAATATCACTTTATTACTTGTATATTAATTTGTTGAATAAAAAACTTCTGATTTGAAGTTAAATACACATAACAAGTTTACATTATTGTGCTCATATCATTTGTAGTAGTAGGATTGGGATTGTGTTGTCGCGTATAAACAATGTATGAGAATCATATTGTTAAAGTAATTATCCTTTTCTTTATTATCTTAACGTGTGTGCACCTCTTCAATCGCAAATGTCACAGCAAGTTAAACTTGCATTTGTATAATGGCATGCTTTTAAACGAATATAATGTAAAATCAACTTTAAACTCTAAAGCTAATTATGAATTACCGTGTATTTATAGAATTGTCGATTTTTATAATAATTATTTACGAAATACCAAAAAAACTAATTTTTAATTGAGTGACAAAGCAACACCGAGTTGATTGAAGTGAATTTGAGTTTAGTTTTTTAAGTAATATTTTATATTCAGATTTTCTAGATGGAAAAAAGTAATTAATTAAGAAAAAATGGATTCGTCAACGATAATAAACCAAATATTCTGAAAAATAAATTAATAATTCACTAGTTGGTGAATGTTTCAGATAGATAGCATAGTGACAAGAAAAAATTAATAACAATGTAAAAATATCTGCAACGATAATGTATCAATTCCTAAAATGTGTATTAATTTTATTTGATTTCCACTTTGTTTACCAGCTTTATTAATTCATTTAAATCATTTAATCCAATTTTTTTAATTAATTAATATTTTATTCCTTAATTAACAACCTTATTCTCTCAGGTGAAATAAACTTAAGGGTAGAAAATTCTAAAGACAGCGAGTTCCAACAACTACTTTTTTTAGTCTAAATGAATACTATTATAAATATTATACCAAACAAATTTATATTTATAAAACAGATAAAAAAAACATTTTAAGGTTGATCAAGTCTAAATAAAACATAAGTACAGAGAATACAAAACAGAGGAAAAATAACGAGAGTTGACAAAAGTGACTTAAATCCATATAAAAATAATAAGAAAATATGTAACTCAAGATATTATCAATAAAAAATACTAAAAAGTTGGTAAAAATAATCAATTACCCTAAAATAATATTCATATTAAAATAATTTAAACTAAATTGCCTCTAATTTTAGCTCCAGCATTATCTGCAATTATTTTATTTTAAAAATCAAACATAAAATAGTGTTTATTAGAATTAAATTAGTTTATCAATACTTCTAGCGTATTTTTTAATAAATCCTAAACATTTTAAGAAAATATTTTGTTTGTCTATTTGATTCATTCAAATTTAAAAAAAATAATTCTAGCTAGTCAAAATAAAAAGAGTACACTAACTTTTTCTTTATTGAATAAATTTTAAAATATTTGTTTCTACAAAATTTCACGGAAAACAAAAATATAACATATAACAACTACATAAGCAGGTGTATATTATTTCTGCTATTTATATTTACCGTTTTTATTGATTTCGAAAGTACTAATGACATCTTGAGATATAACTTTAGAGATTAATTAGTCATTTGTGACAAATATATTTATTCTTTGAAATTGTAATAGTCGAGTAATATGATTTTATATAAAATTGAAGAAAATAAGATAAACGAGTATTAAAAATATAAGTTATCAATTAACTTGGTCTTTATATTGACTGATAGCCAAGTAAGTACATACATTATTACCTTACCAGAATGAAATTATGATAATAACGGTATAATAATATGTTTATCTTTTTTCTATCCTACACCTATATGTATATTCTTTCTCTATTCATCCATTTTGCATATCGAAAAAAAAAATTCACTCCATAATAACCCTAAATTCGAGTTGTGTGAAACATGCATAATTAGATGATGAATGATAGATAAAATTGAATATTCGAAATTAATATACAATTGAAGAATGATGGTGAAAATGTCATATTGTCAAGAAATATGACTAAAATAAACTATAAAAATAATGTAAATTTTCATAATTAAATTTTATTTTATAAAATAAATCTAAACTTATTTGTTAATATAATATTAAAATTTATCTTAATAAGCTTATTGAACTAATCATATTACTTGTTATCCGATTGATGCTGTACTTATTCTATAAAATTCTCAATTTTCTAATCTCATAAGAAATTGAGAGACTTAAAATTTATTATTAACTATTTTAAGAACTGCTTTAATATTTCATTAATTTTAGAGACCCGTATCAAAACATTACAATTTCATAAATTAAATCAATCATATATTTATTCTCGAAGTGTGCTATGCAAATAATATTCATTCTCTATGTAGAAAGGAAATGTTACACTGTAAAAAGATCCGGTACATCAACATCTAGCATATACTGTTTAGAGACAACATACGTAGCCGTATGTATCTTAGAAAAATACTAGTAATTCTCAAAAATAAAAATCGAAAGATCCTAACTAGTCAGTTATGATACGAGGATTAGTAATATTAATTATATACGTAAGTGCATGATTTTCTATAAGGAAATATTTTGCTTTGAAATTTTGTAATAAGATTGAAACGTTTTATTTATATATTTTTTGTTGATGATAAAAAAAAACTATTTCTGATATTAAAGCAAACGTAACTAAAAATATGACTTCCTAATTTATTTTTCTGGATTGATATGTTACTACCCTGGTATTAAGCATAATAATTTTGGAATTTGGTCATCTGATGGTGTCATTGCTTAATGCTGACATAAGCAATCAAACACATTTCCCTTTCTTCCTTGGCATACACAATTCTTAACCTTTCATGTGAGAGATCTGGAGTCGCCTTCCCAACCCTCACACCTTCACCAGTTAGGACCTTTTCTATTTAATTACTCACCCTATAAACAAAACATAAATTGCTTACCATTTATTACATAAAACTTCTAAAAAGTTCAAAAGGAATAATATTCACTCAATGAGATTTCTTACATGGTGAACACCCGAAATCACCTATTCTATTGTTTGCTGTGTTTCAAAGTAGAAATTAACGAGTGGTTATATATTTTCATTCAATGAAAGGTGATCTACTCTTTCAAATAAGCAATTCCTGGTCTAATTTTAAAATCCATGTATATGAAAAGGGTCTTTTTTTTTTTTATGAATGTGAAAAAGGGATGTAACACCTCCAAAATAAATAAATAAAAAATAATTTTAATCATTGATAAGAAGATTAAATATATGAACACTTTTTCTAAGTTATTATGTATATACATGTACCATTCATTTTTTTTATCAATGATTGAGTTTACTAATTTATTTATCCTTTAGAGTGAGATTATCTTAAAAGGTAATCTCCATTATTGGATGAAGATATATATTATTAGTGAATGCTAATAATTAGGAATAAATAAGAGAAAGAATAGTATACATTGTATATAGAATATTATTTAAAATTGTCACAAGCATCTTAATTATTTTGTTTTAACTCAATTATTACTGGAATTTTGCATAGAGAGAATATAGAATCAAGGCAGAGTCATTTTCTGGCAACAAGTTGGAGTTATTGTTGATATTGCAGAAGTGGGTCACTCTTATTTGTCGTTATCCAAACCTGACTAGGGCACATATGCCTTACTTCATTCATGTATTCTCTGTCCAAAAAGTGAAAAAGTCTCCATGGTGGGTGACCTTGACCTTTCTGGGATTGAGTTTCTTTAATCACCTGTATATGCACAAGCACACCATTTTGTCTCTCTATCTATACCTTGCAATATATATTATCACTATTATAATATATGTCATGCATCCTCTACCTACAGGTTATAACCTTATAGCTAGTTTAACTATAAGAGCTTCTAACTTTGAAATTTACATTTGAGTTCAATCTTCTTCTCTATGTTTGTTGATATTTTCTTTGGATTACGTACCAGTTATGAATATGATAACATGATGTTATGATAGTCAAAACTTATAATATAATTTATATAGGATAGATCAATACTTAAAGCAATTTTTTCTACTGAATTGCACATTCAAAATTATAATTTTCTATGTATATAATCATCAAGAAAATATCTTATTCGATAGCTGAAGTAAGACAAATTAGGATTTGTAAAGAAAATTAAGAAAAATATATAAATTTACTAAGTTTAACAATTAGTGCTATTTCTCCGTTCCCAATTATATTAAAATTTTTGCTAATATAAGATTAATTTAGTTTAAACATATTTTACCGTGAACCAATAAAAAATGTGATTAACATGGGTTTTAAATGAAACTTTTATGGAAATCAATAAATTTATTAATCATTTATACGACTAAGATATAACTATTCTCTCTTTTTATCCTTTTTTTTAATAATATGATTGACATTATAATAATATTAGAGAATGATTAGAATTTTTTTTATTATATTGCCACCATGCAAGTCAAGGAACAAAGATCACATTTCAAAAATCTGATATAAATTAATGTCATAAAAGCAGCAGAACTTTAGTTTAGCGGTCTGATGGAAAAAAAGAATCAAGCAGATAATAATTTGATAATTACAGAAAAACAAATAATTTTTCGGATTATTAAAAAGCTGTAAGATTCCAATGTACGTACACTCAGTTCGAATTAATGCTTAATTACTATTATAGTTAGCATATTTAATAAAGTGACAGAATTTAAGGAAGGAAAGTCAATCCTGCCAAATATAAGAAGCCAAAAGACATGTCACATATATACATATATATATTGCTATGGTATGGTATGTTTGGTCCATCCCTCCAATTATTACTATTACATACCATTGGTCCCGCTGAGAGAAGTTATGTACTATTGGAAAAAATTTAAAAAAAACAAACAAACATGTTTAAGATGTTTATGTTTTATTGTTTTGTCTATTGGCATATTTTTTGTGAACAGAAATACGATGAATTATGAAATAGAAAGCATGTTTGGAAAATTTGATTTAAAACTTTGGTCTGGAATGAGAAACTTGTGGGGAAGGCATTTGAAGTGGGTATATGTAGAAAAACCAAAGTTAATTAAGCAAGTGTCTCTAGCAGCTTGGAATTGTGGCACATTGAAAGAGAAGATGAACCAAAATTGGGTGTGAAAAAGTGAAGGTGGGCATAATTGTATGTGCAAGAGGAAAACCATGAGTGGGTAAGTCGGTATATGAAAAAGCATTGCAGGCAGAGAATCAAGCTCCATAGAATTTGCATTGTGGACCTGAGATTTGTTCTCGTGGTTCGAGGTTGCTGTTAGAACATGGAATTGGAAGGTAAAACACCCGTGACGGATACGGCTAAAGTTTTTGCCTATTTGTCCACACTACACTTGTTTTTAACAAGAATGCACCGATTCTTCTATCACAAAAGAATATTGGAAACACCTTGTTAAGCCAAATTTGGATGGCTATGATTATAAAAAAAAAAATAGAACATTGAAAACGAGGACACATGCATAATAACAGGTTCAGATCACAGTAGCTTCATAGAGTTTACTTCAAATATTGCAACTGCTACTATTTAGGATGACTGATTACCACCAATGATGAGCCAACAAAAGGGTAACTTAATGAAAAATTATACTGCCAGAATAATTCGTTTTCTCTTTTAGCTTCGAATTAGATACTATAAATACGTGTATGAGGTGAAAAGTCAGATCAAAATATGCACTTAAAAGGATACAAGTTATTGCAATGTCTGATGAACAGACAAAAAAAGGTCATATAGGACATTGATTGAGTACTAAAAGGATTGAGAATTTATAGATATTTTTTCCCTCTCTATTTTATTTCATCTTTTTTAGGACATTCTGAAAATTGTAATCAAAGAGAAGTCTAAGAAATAGCCAATGGTGTGACCACGAAAAAAAATATTCTGTAAATTTTAATGGGAATCAGAAGGTGTGCACCAATATATAGTATATATATATTTGTATACAATTATATGGCAAAGAACATATCTACCTGTATGGATAGAAAAGAGTGGCACAAAGAGTTTTTTTTTATTATCTGAGGCTTGAATTCTAATGCGAATATAATGGTTTGGCGCATGATCAATGCATGCGGGTGTAAACAGTGAAGAAACAGAAACAAAGATTTGTTGAAGGACTGAAAATTTGTGTGCTGGAATAGATAGAACAATGAAACTGATGTGGAATGAAGAACATTAAAAGCCTGAAAGAATGTGAATTAAGTTCTTCTCTCCCAGGATCTTGTCTTTAATCTTTTTATGTCATTTCACTTTTGGTATTTCCACTAACATGCCTAAAACCTTATCATTTAGCATAAAGCGCTGGATTCTGTGGTAGTTTATTTAATATACATATTCTTCTTCCACTTTCTTAATTTTTTTGGGTTTACTTAAATTAACTTCCTTTGTCCTATCTATTTATTTGTCACTACCAAAATGGATGCTTCACTTTTTTTTTTCTTATGAATGAAAATTATTAGCTCCGTCTTGAAAAGAAATTAGGTGATTAATAATTATGTCCACTAGTGAATTACAACGCTCTTAACTGTTCCATATGAAAAATGGTCCCAAATGAAAACATAGTAGCACTGTGAAATGAAAGAGAAATAGAATCAGATAAATGTTTGCATTGCACTTTGTCCCACTTCAGACAAGGGTTTTCTCTAGTCAACACACATGCCAATTCTGAATAATTAGATGAAGTAGAAAAGGCACGTCCTTTCACAATGGGTCACAAGCACTATCCTTGTATCTCTCAAATATTGACCTCGCATGGCATATAGCTGGTCCCCATTAACAGTTAGGTTACGTTTCCTTTCAATGCCTGTGTCTTCCAGTTTTTGCCATTTGGCTCTTTCTCTGCTTCATATAGTGCACAAGCACAACACAAATAAAAACCAATCACTGTACCAAAATATCCCATCTAAATTTCTTTTTAAAATCTTAAGCAGAGTGAGTTTAGTTACAATACAACTCTTCATCACATACTTCATAGCCATTGCATTGAGAAGGGTGATATTTCGGTTTACTTGCTATAAAAAAAATATTAACCAAACATGTTGTACTTTGTGTTGAGTTTTCTTATTTTAATTTGAAAAGACTGACATCTTTTTCACTTGTGTCCTAAGTGTTGTTAACGTGAGAATGCGAAGAGGAAATATAAAATAGGCTGCTTGGTGGAAAATGACACCACTAATTCCAACATCAATATCATAATGTCTGCAACACTCATTGTCTACCTTAAACCTAATCAAGGTGGTTTCAGTCCACACTATTCCCCTTCTCTTATAGCCATATATTCTTCTCGCAATCATCAGCTCCATCATTATTCACATTTTCATTTGATAGTGCCACCACAAGTCTTGCATCATTCCATCACAGTATAATATCCATCAATTTCTTGTTGGCATAAACTCTGATTGAAACAAAATTATTTTCAGCTTCACATGTAGAGAGAACTTTGGTGTCTATAATTTTATCCAAATTGAACTAAAAAAAGGTTTATCTCTAATAAATATCCACATCAATACAACCACTGTGTACTGTGAGAATCATCATTTAAACTGAAGCAAATTCTGATAGTTGTTTTTTACTTAACCACGGATACGGGAATGTAAATGTCTAAATTCGATTTATTTACATAGATTTGCTCAGTATTGTAAATCTGATGTTTGGTTTTGCAATCTATTTCATGTGTGTTTCACGAGTCCATTAATTCTTGATTGTTACATTCTATAGTGGGTGTAAACCAATATGAGTTCGTAGAACTTTTATTCTTTTGGCACTATAGTGCTACCCTGAGCTGTTGTTGTTTTCCAGAATGTGATCATTTCAGGTATTTTGCCAATCAGTATTAGAGTTTTTTTTTTTTTTAATAGCCAAAAATTAATGAATAAAAAAATAAGTATTTTAGGAGTACTCCGGCTTATATACAACTTTATCTAAATCGGATAAAAATATCATACCAAACTATACACACAGACTTAAAATAATGTAAATCCAACAAAATACAATAATAAACAGGATATCTAACTAATTCCATTAAGGAATCAAGTGCAGATGCCACACTCATATATATTAGAATAACACAAAATACACTATAAAAGAAGATATAATAATAGAAGCTATCACTAAATAAAGTGGTAAGCAGCATGGTTGCACCTCTTATTTTTCGGATTCCAGATATATTCATTGCTTGTAGTATATACAGTCACCTTAGTCTCTTTGTACTTGCAAAACAACCAAATTCCTATTCATCCTACCCTCTATCTTTCACCAACGCTCTTCTAATATAATAGGATGGTTTAAACTACACTATATCAGTGATTGGAGACACTTTAATGAAAATAAGTACCAATCTGAATAAGACAATAAATTTCTCGTCTGCTTATACTTAAAGCTATAACCAAAACTTTAATTATACTAAGCTAAATATCTCTACATCTTCAAATTGGTCAAGAAAAAGTTGTTTAACTTCTGATCAATATTCTAAAATCTCTCATATATATATATATATATATATATATATATATATATATATATATATATATATATATATATATATATATATATATATATTTATTTTTTTTTTTTTTTTTTTTTT
>Ga0099825_1010085_pt1 | contig 10476 bp, 5 predicted proteins | sample SiratroredBW_FD_76838 | JGI IMG/M metagenome (GOLD analysis project Ga0099825, IMG submission 76838) | Root nodule microbial communities of legume samples collected from California, USA - Siratro red BW | ecosystem: Host-associated > Plants > Roots > Nodule | place: USA: California | collected... | reverse complement strand
TATATATATATATATTAATTTCATTTTATATAATCTGAATCCTGAGATGTGCAAATGAATACTGTTACTGGCGGCAGGTTTGTATATGCAGGTATTCATACAGATGAAAGCTTTGGCTCATTCCCCATTTTTCAAATGTAGTAATAATTGATTCAGCTCTTAAAATCTTTGAAGCAATCAGATATATATATGCTTTCATGATTGTTCATATATACTTTGGAAAGCTTAATTAATCGTAAAAAAACTTCAATTGGTAGAAAATCACGGTTAATGGGCGTCGGTTGTGGACTTCATCATACTATATGAAGCTAGTTAAGCTAAATGGTTTGATTCTAAGAGTAATTATAACTTAGCTTTGATTTCGAACCTTAACAAAGGACTAAACATAATTATTATATTGACAAACCAAAAAATTATAGAATATAATGAAGAAGTGAATGTAAAGCAACTTTTAAACTTGAAATGGACATGTAACGAGAATTGGCTCGTGAATAAATATAAGAAATAGGGTAGTGCCCTAGTGTTTTCTTATGCCATTTTTCATCATACCATATCTAATTTGTTTTAGTTAATTATTTGGACAGGAAGGTATATCATAACTTTCCCTCTTCTTTAACGTTATATATTTTCTCATAATAATGTTGTTATGACTTTGGAAGCTGACAAACAGCAGCACTATAGCTATCAGAATGCATAATGGATCTTTTTAAGGATGAACGCATGTAGTTTGTCTAGTTTAGAGATATTAATGTATTTAAAGGTTTATGAACACTTAAAACATGTTAAAAAACAAGTTTTCACGTCAATTTATATTAAATATTTATTATAAATTTAGATTAACGCCTCCAAAAGTCTAACCTAAGCCCGCTTTCACTGCCTAAGTCTAACTTTATTTCTAACTGGTAAAAAAGAGAAGGAAATTAGATATTTTTACAACTTGATTTGAGAAGATTATTTCATCTATCTTTTTTTTTCACAAAAGATAAAATACCAAATTAGTTGTTTATGTTTTTAAACATTAGTACACGAAATGATGAGAAAAGTTATTTCCCATTTGATATAATAATACGTTGAATAAGAAATGAAGTAAAAAATTGTTATAACATTTTATAATTATTTATAAAATAAGTAATCAAGGAAGGTTTCTTGGGTTATAGAGTAAATAGTAATGGTCAACCACAGATAAATAATATATTATATTTGTAGTTTTTGTTAATCATGTAAAATATTCTTTGCTCAAACGTTTCGTTTTAGTTTTAAGCTACAGCCAATGTGGAAACTGGAAAGAGGTTTGATCTTATAGATATCACTTATGGCTATTTTATAGTAATTTCTACACTTTTTTACAATCGTTTATATCATTCTTTTTTAAATTTTTATAGTAAAAATAAAATAACACATATTCCGACACACCATTTGCCTGCCATTTTATTGAATATGATAAACATAAAAAAAATTGAAGCCACGCATGAAATAATTAATAGAGATTCTTTGTTTTATGGGCCACGTTTCGCGGATTGGTCATAAGTCAGAAGCCCAGCCCATTTGTAATAATAAAATATAAGAAAACTCTGTAAAATTAAATGGCGTCATGTGAGAGAAGCACACTCTGCTTCTCAAAACGGCCATGCTGCTGTTGACACGTGGACATGATGGAATTAGGCAGATTCTTCTTCCCCCAATAATTAAGTCAAATCAGAATATTCTGGAGTCAATACAAACCTGATAATAAATTTCTTAAAATATATAAAAATAAATTATTTTCAACATTTTTAGGATTAATTAATTATTGAATTTAATAAAAAAATTGGTGTTTAATTTTTTTTTATTTTCTTTTAAGTATTTTATTGTTTATTTTTTATATCAACAGAATGACTATTATTTTTATTTTTAAACTTACCAATCAACTTATTTCTTCTTGATTTAGATTTTTAATATGATGAAAATTTTTCTTAAGAATTAAGTAACCGAAAATTCAGGTAAAAGTTAAACCATACAATACTTGTATAAAAATAAAAAATATTTAAAGTAATTAATAAAATAAATTTCTTACTAGATATTCAATTAAAAATAGTCAAATTTATGTTTATTTAAAATTTAATTAAACTTGCTTTAATGTGGGAAAATTGAGAGTAGAGTGTATTTATGGTCATTCTAAATGTGAGCTTAAAGATTGAAACTGACAAGGATTTGGTGGTTGGTGGAGTATTACTCAACAAAGCATTAGTGATGCTGATTATGAAAACTGTTATCTCAATCAGTGAGAAAAAGAAGTAGTGATTGGATTTGAATTTGTGTCTCTGGGATAAGAAATACCACTTGGTCACTTTATTTGCACTGCACATTTTAAATATAAGCTTATTATTATATATGCATAACTTTCATAAAGAAAACAGTTGCATTGCAAGACTTCTTGATAATGTTTTTTAGAAGTGTAACTTGATTTTGAGATTAGTTCTAATGCGAGGTTGATGATTGGATAAAATTCACTTTTACTGCAACCTAAGATTCAAGTTCATGATATTATAAATAATTTTGAAAGTCTTTAAGAAGTTACTGTGCCAAAACCAAATTATAAAGTAACTATTCCGTTGGTAAAATTTATAATATTAATATTTTCCTTTAGTACAATATAGAAAACCCTAATAATAGGGAATTGTAATAAGTATTTTGCATGAGATCCAAGTATTTCGTAGTCATTCTCTATATTCGTTTATAATAGTTGTTTAAGAATTTTTTCTTTTAAAAGAAAAAGGTATTATATTAAAATTTAAAAATAACAAAACTAAAAGCTAAAAAGAGGTACTTCTTTGTGTTAAACATAAAAGCTAAAAGCAAACATGTTTTTTCTAAAAAAGAATTATATTTTTAAAGTATTATACCCGACCAATAATTATAGATACTTATGTGATAACTAAATTAAAAGTTGGATTTTGGTTTTTCATAATTAGGGTACCATTTTTTTCGTCATTTATTAAAATAATTGTTTTTTTATTTACTAAAATGAGTAATTCACAATTTTATCTAAAGAAATTTTTTTAACATTATTTAAAGTTTTGCAAGTTGAATGCAGTGTTTAAGTCAAAAACTATAGTTTTAATGAGATAATTGATATTATTCATAACAATCATTTTGAATTGATGATCTTAATTTTGATATTAATTATTAGATCCAACTCTTATTATTAAGAAACAAAAATTATAGTCATTAGTTATGACATAACTTTTTTATTTATATTTACCAGGATATCAATCTAAACATGTAAGCATGTAATTTGGTTGTGACTTAATTTAATGTCACCCATAATAATGTTACTAGGTATTTCAGTAAAAAAAATACAACTGAATATTGTCATAACAGGACTTCAATCATTTTCTTTTGTTATATCTTTAAAATTTAACAAAAACAAAATTGTATTTATTATTTTATGTTTTAAATTAAAAAAATTTAGATTTAAAAGATTAAATATATAGGATTTATTGATTAAGGTTTGAGATTGCATTTAAGTTTGGAGTTAATGTTTAAATCCAAAAGGAAATATTATACGCCGTTTAAAGGTCTGCCTCGTAATGTTATACGGTCAACATTACGTTTTCCAAAAGTTTGTGGTGTGCAGTGTGCAGTGTTCTGTGCCATGTGTTATTTCAGATGTATAAAAAAAAATAAGAATTTAAAGAATAAGAATCGGTTAATTTCACATATCTTTAATATTATTAAAGAATGAAGTGCAATTAGATGTTAATTTCTGTTACTAAAATTTGTTTGACCTGATTTCAAAGATTGAAATGACTGATACTTATGCTTTTAGATGGTTTACTTTATTATAATTATTTTTTTAGTAAGAGTTAAGAGAAATTAATTTGATATTGTAACAATAAAAAAATAAAAAAAATAAATTTTGAGAGAGCTAAGATTGGAAGAAGAAATAATGAAACAAGTTTCAAAACAATGTTTTAGTGTTTTAAATACAAATAGAAATTTCAAGAGAAGAAAAGTGATTCTCAACCGTAAAATAACACAGTGAATTTATAAATAATTTATATATTTACAGAACAACATTATTCTCTGATACATTATTCAATGAAAGGAAAGTGCAACGAAATTTCCCCTTTCGGAATTTCAATGGACCACGCCCTATTATTTTGCCTACGGATTCTTCTCCTGTCAATTCCGCTTTATTCAAAACAAAAATTATATAATATATATTACAAAAAGTGATAGAGAAAACAAAAATAAAAGCTAATAATATTATATAATGAGATTATTTGTGTTTATACTGCTTTTGTTTCTAATTAATGTGTGGTTGTTGCAGGTTTTCATGTAAACTTCATAAAAAAATAAAAGATAATTATTTTTCTTTCCAAATCAATATCACTTTTTGGTGTTCAGATATAGTCTTCTTCACCACATATTTTCTCCATGGAGTCAAAATATAATTTCCATTCCAGTATTGACCTGAAAAACATATGTCTGAGTCTCTTAATTTATGAGATTATTTAGGTTTTAAGGTTTATCTTTATCATTGCTGCTTCATAAACCGTAATAATGGCCTAAACGTTGTGGTTCTAAATTCTGATTCTCAATTATCATATAACCCTAACTTTACATGGAAATCGAAAACACAATGATTTTACATTTAAAAATTCATTTAAGTTAAATATATATCAATGAAGAATACTTCTTTAACACGTTTTTTTAAAAAAAATTAATTTTACTGATTAAAAGTTGACTAAAATTAAATAAAATGTCTAAATACTTCTGAATGGATTTCAAAAATAATAAAAAAACATTCAAAAAATTTAAATACTTTCATCTTATTTAATATACTGTCACTCTAGCATTATCTTACCAACAATTGGAATGGTAGTAATTTCAATCTTATTAAATAAAGTCTTCGAAGAAATTAGTAACCAAACAAAACTATAATGTAACAAATATTGCATATCTTAGAATATATTTTAAATAATTAAATTTTATGGACATAATTTAAGGAAAAAATATTGTTATACGAAGTATGTTTTTAATTATTGAATTGGAAGAGTGTGTGGTGGCAGGACACGTGATAACGATGTTGGTAAGCATGCATGCAGTGACACTTCGAGACTTTTGATGTTGATGAAGCGTTTCTCTGGATTATAGAAGTGCCACATGTTTTAACAATTCATGTTATAAAAGAGGTGCCAAATGAATAAGATCATTCACTTTCTCCCCTTCTCTTCTCTCAACTCTATGTGGGCCCACATTCTGTCTCTGTTCAACTTTTTCTCCACCACCACATTCTTTCTACTTCTAACGTTTTTCTTTTGTTCTGTTTTCGGTGTTCCATTATCATTCTCGCATGCATATTTTGTGATACTAGCTCTGTTGTTGTGCGTTTCAGGTTATAGCTGTTATATTTCAAAGTCAGTATTAAACGTCTTAATGAGGAGTTTTAAACCTTTAATTTCGTGTAACTGTGGCAGTCAAAGCAAGTGAATCACGTTTTGGGTACTAGAAAAATCTGATTGCAGTTTGCTTGAGTTGCTTGTAATTGGTTGGTTTGGCTTTCTTTCAAAGCCCAAATTTCCAAGTTTGAATTTTGAGCGGAATTTAGGTGGTAAATGTCTCTTGTTCTTAAGGGTAACTCACATGACAGCAAATTTCATGTGAATGACCCTTTTTTGCTAACTTTTTTGAGTGTTTTAGTGCTATTTGCATTCTTTACTGTAGTTAGTGGTTTTGCGCATAGTGAGTTAGAAGGACTATTGTTTTCAATAGGGGGAGAATATAAAAGGGCATCCCCTTTACCAACTTTTCATCTCTGTGGAGTCTATCCCTATTCCATTTTGTTATTCCATTATGATTTGATTTGATTGGTTGGTGTGTGTTTAACCACATAGATACCAAGATATTACGCAGCCTCTCTACTTAGGGACCGAAATTATGAACTCTTTAAACGTTCATGTTCAAGCAAAAAGGTTAGCGCATGTCTGATATTGGAGCTCCTTCAGTATCTCTTCAGTTACCTATCACTACCCTCAATAAGTGGTATTGAAAACAGCACAGTCAATTTGGCTTCTCGGAGATGGCTGAGAAAGAGACTATGTATTCATTAGGTGATTGGAGGAGAATACCAATCTGTACTTTCTTTAAGGATGCAAGGTATGATATGTTTATGTTCTTATAGCATTTCTGTAGTTGTGGTACATATCTGTCTGAAGATAGCAAGTTCTAACTTCAAAGGCTAAACGGATAGTGTTGTTCATTAAACAGAAACTGCATAGTTTACATTCTTTTTCCTGAAAATTTTCATCTGTTGGATGTATTTTACGATGACGCTTGATTCTGTTCTCATTGCAGACTGGTTTTTAAAGCAGACAGTCTTGGTCGGGAAATTTTGTCAATTGCATTGCCTGCAGCAATGGCTTTGATGGCTGATCCTATTGCTTCATTGGTTGACACAGCATTTATAGGCCAAATAGGTATGTTATGTTATTGGTTTGAGCTCATTATATTATACACATATCTTATTTCAAACAATAGGTGGGTATGACTGTTTAAAGCAGTAATACTATAATTTTTCTGTATATATGGGCCCACGATGCTTCAGCTGACTTGCTTATCAACCTAATTGTATATATGAGAGAACAGAACAACAGGAAACATGTTAGTCAGGAGGTCACTGACCGAGGGTTGACTCATGAGTGATGATTGAATGAAAGATAGTTCACAAGAAAATAGGGGTAGTATAGTATCTATAGGAAAATGATATGTTGATCCGACTTGAAAATCAGAAAGAAAAAATTCCAATGATTAGGAGTACTATAATGGCATGCATTTGAATGCCTTATTTACTATTGGTCCGTGCAGGTCCTGTAGAGCTTGCTGCTGTAGGAGTTTCAATAGCTCTCTTCAATCAAGTATCAAGGGTTGCAATATTCCCTCTTGTCAGTGTCACCACCTCTTTTGTGGCTGAGGAAGATACCCTTAGTGGAGCAAGCACTCAGATAGAGGAGGGTAAATGCTTGGAAGCAGGTCAACCTATGGATACTGAAACCAAAGAGTTATTACCACAGAAAGGTACCATACCATCTGCCATTCTTTTGTGTTGGGTTTGGTTTCTAGCAATAAAAGGTTTTGTGCATTTCCAACAAGACCCTTTCGTTTTCTTGGTCAGTAACAGGTGGAAATGTTCACAATTCAGATTATGTTTGTGAATCTTTTAATATTGTTAAGGAGGAACACAAGAGAAGGCATATTCCTTCAGCTTCATCGGCATTGTTGATTGGTGGTGTTCTTGGCCTCATCCAAGCAATATTTCTTATATCTTTGGCAAAACCTTTATTGAACTTCATGGGAGTAACTTCTGTAAGTACTGTAGTTTTAAGGAATGTTACTTTTACGATTACTTTAACTTGTTCCTTTAGTGGATTGGCCTTATTTGAGCATTGAGATGATTGCCAAGTAATATAAACTATTTATACAGGACTCTCCTATGCTACAGCCTGCACAGCAGTATCTGAGATTGAGGTCCCTCGGTGCTCCTGCAGTTCTTCTTTCCTTGGCAATGCAAGGAGTGTTCCGAGGATTTAAAGACACAAAAACACCTTTATATGCCACTGGTATGCCTTGACAAACTTAAACTATCATTGATTAAGTGTCACAAATCACAATATCCTGCTATTATCTGATTCGAATTACTCTTTCCTTGATGTATCTAGTGGCAGGAGATGTAACTAACATAGCATTGGATCCTTTATTCATGTTTGTATTCCGCTTCGGTGTCAGTGGTGCAGCCATTGCCCACGTTATATCTCAGTATGTTTTATTTAACTGTAATTCAAATGCTCAGATTATACCATTGTTAAAAGTATGGAAGACTCTGCAAAGTACTTTTATGCAGAGCTATCTTGTAAGTTGCATAGTGTTTTCCTTTTGCTTCTTTTGATCCTAATTATCCTTTATTTTCAAATTAACTATGTAGGTACCTGATTTCAGCTATACTCCTTTGGAGGTTGTTAGAACAAGTTGACCTTATACCTCCAAGCATAAAGCATCTGCAATTAAACCGTTTTCTTAGAAATGGTAAGAGTTTATCTTGCCCGACCAAATTATCTACAAAAAATAAGAACTGTGTAAGGATGAAGAAGCCATGCTACTTTTCTTTATTAAGATTAAACCATAATGAAAATTATTTACTAAAGATATAATATCTATTTCCTAGCAATATTAAATAATAAATACCTTAAATCATAAAATTTTGCAGAGTCAAAATTTTCTTATGGAAATTTCTACGGTGTTTTGTCTTATGTTTTTCATTCAAATTGATACTTCTACTAATGGTTTTCGTATAGATTAACAACTAACACTTCATGATTGAGACTTGACACCTTTTTTTGTTCTGTCGTATGTTATTGTTGTCAACCAGGTTTTCTATTATTAATGAGAGTCATCGCTGTATCATTCTGTGTGACACTGTCTGCATCATTAGCTGCACGGCAAGGAACAACATCCATGGCTGCATTTCAAGTCTGTCTGCAGGTTTGGTTGGCAGTTTCTCTTCTTGCCGATGGTCTGGCCGTTGCTGGGCAGGTTAGATATAATTACTTTGTCCAACAATTGCTTGTTATGTTACTTCATGATGGTTTCATACCAAAACACTGTCTAAAATATCAACGACCTCCACTCTAATAATGTTTTCTTGGATGAGAAAAATGAAAAGGTTTTGGATAACATTATCTATTCATTGTTTGAATTCATTTCCAGTGCACACTTTCCTGTGAAAAATAGGAAAGTGATTAAGTTGGAAAGAGGATTGGTTTGTATGAAATGATCTATAGAACCTATAATTATCACATGTTTTCAATGGCTAACTGAATCTTCAAAAGTGGAAAAATTACGTGCTTGTTACATGCTTATATAATACTCCAAGTTCTTGGTAAAATGCCATTTACCATCATGTTGGTTTCAGGCCATTCTTGCGGGTGCATTCGCTAATAACGACTTCCAAAGGGCATCGGCAACTGCATCCCGAGTTGTGCAGGTGCTTTAGAATCTTAAATGAAATACTCATCTTTCACAAGATATATATTGTAAATGTGACACACTATTATACTGCAGATGAGTTTGGTTCTAGGACTGGTACTTGCATTCATTCTTGGAACAGGTTTGCACTTTGGTGCTAAAATATTTACAAAAGATCCTAATGTTCTCCACCTCATTCAAATTGGGATACCGGTAATTATTCATTTTCAAATTGGAAAGGATATTGGTAATGTATCTTTCCAACCCCCAGGGAGACTCACATTCATGTTCATTTTTTTACCAGTTTGTGGCAGTCACTCAACCCTTGAATACTTTAGCATTTGTATTTGATGGTGTCAACTTTGGTGCTTCTGATTTTGCATATTCAGCCTTATCCATGGTGGGTTTTTCTTCCATGTTGTAATGTTGATATTATGATAAATAACATATTGAACCTTCTGCACTAAATGTTAAGGCTTTACTTCATTATGGTAACTCTCAGGTTGTGGTGGCAATTGTAAGCATCATTTGTCTGCTTGTTTTATCATCCGCTGGTGGTTTCATTGGTATTTGGGTTGCTTTGACCATCTATATGGGTCTTAGGACATTTGCTGGCTTCTTGAGGTAATAATGAATTTCAAGGGTTATTATTCCTAATGTGTTCCACCTAAGTGACTAATGAATGAAATACATTGGTGCAGGATTGGATCAGGATCAGGACCTTGGGAGTTCCTGAGGTCCTCATAATAACTACACATGCCATGCACCAAAGTTTCAGCTTCATAGGCCTATAGGTTGCAGTGGTAGTTGCTAATTACATTTAAGTTAGATTTAAGTTAGAAGCTTTCCCTGGGTTTTTTAGTAGCTTGAAAATTCTTCTGAAAGAATAGGCATTGGTTGAAAAAATCTACCTCTGCTTCATATTATGTATAGAAAATGAAATGAAATATAGAATCAAGCTTTTGTTTGCAACAAATACAATGAGAAAATGTAAGATTGCATGGAACAATCACTGATTCCTTTTTAGGTTCGTATATGCTGATCATTTGTCGAAATCAAATTTTACAAAATTTTAATCAATACAAACTTTCCGTTATACAATGTAGCCAAGTTCAATCCCATCTAAAATTGAATGATTGTGTTATTGAACAAGCCCTTCTGTTTTCATTCTAAAGAATGAGATGAACTTTCTGAAAGTTATGAATACCCTCTGTTTTTAGATAAAACTTTCCTGAAAGTTATGTTACAACTTACAATACCATCCGTTTATTTTCATTACTCTACGTAATTTGTTTTTGTTTGCACACAAAGCGACTTATAAGGAAAAAGAATAAAAACATTAATTTGAAAACAATTTTTATCACGGTTTAATATGATGCTTTTCAACAACTGACTACAACGTGTTTTTTTTTTTTTTTTTTTAAAAATAAATTTTTTTAAAATATTCTGAATATATTCAAAATTTTTGTTTTA